>FUFK010056862.1_pt1 | contig 240497 bp, 257 predicted proteins | sample 1021851 | NCBI WGS metagenome assembly FUFK01 (sample SAMEA51879418, study PRJEB19060) | metagenome | reverse complement strand
ATCTTTTTTAGTATTTGTATTAAACCATAATGGTATAACTGCAATTAATAAGCTGCTGATAAAAAAAACAAACACGCCAACTTTTCCTATAAGATTTCCTCCTGATGCAACAGAATCAATAAAGTTTTTGGAGGTAGCACTGATATCTATCGTCCCATTTGCTGTATCTAGGTTAGCTAAGGAAGCGGCAGTTCCTTCCATATAAAAATTAACCCATAGACCGTTATTATAGGCATTAAGAAAAACTGCAAAAGTAAATGCTGTAAGGATAAGTTTTAAAAAAAGGTTAGCTCCTTTTTCTATCAATACTCTAGAGAGCCAAACTGCAATTAAGATAGAAATAGCATTTGCTAAAAATATAATTGAAATTGATATTCTTGATTGCACAAAAACTTCCCATATCCCCAATTCGACCATACCGCTTTGCATAACTATTTCTTCCATAATTCTCCAAAATTTATTTAATATTCAACTCCTTAACAAAATATATCATTTTATTCCCACTCCATAGTTACGTTATCTAAAACCTAAATAAAATCAATGGTTTTAAGGGTATTGAAATAGACTTTGTAACTAGTTTGTAACTCTTTTACCATGGTTATAGCTTTGTCAAAAGTTTATCGATGGAGTGATATCCGGAGACTATAGCTCCAGGAACACCTAGCTGATGGTGTAAGTCATAAAGTTCACCTGCAAAGAAAACTTTACCATTCAATGGTTCATTTAGTTTTTGGATTATTGACTGATTAATTTGAAACGACTCTATCCAAGTTCCTAGTGTAAATTCGTGCCGTCCCCAGTCTTCAAAAACATATTCTCCGGTATATGCTTTAGATGCTTTTCCTTCATAAATTTTATCCAGTTCTTCTAAGGCTTTTAAAACTATTTGTTCTTCAGATTCTAAACAGTAAAAATCCTCGACTCCGCTTCCTTGAACAAGCAAACCTAAAATATGGCTTTTAGCATCTTTCTTAAAAGCCAGATCATAATATCCCTTCTCTCCTGTTTTAGCTTTGCACATAATAATATCTGAATAAAATTTTTCTGAAAATTTCATGACTAGTTTAAATCCAGGCATAAAAGTAATAGATTCCATTGCATCTTGCTTTTCTTTACTGAGATCAGGAATGAAATTGATATATTCAGATTTCAAGATACCAATAGATGCAGTAACGAGCACTTTGTCTGCCTTATAAACCTGCCCAGATTTAGTTACTACATCCACTTTATCTTTAGAGTAGTCAATTTGTGTAACTGGAGAATTAAATTCGATCTTGTCTTTCACCTCTTCGGCAAAATTTTTGTCTATAAAATTAAACCACGAAGAATTCTTGAACTTAAATTCAGGGAAAAATTTAAATCTATAGGAAAAAAGTAATCTCATTTTTAACCAGCTAAAAATCTTGCCATATGAACTATAGCCAAAGTCTTTATCAATATTATAAAAAGCATCATAAGGAACGGTTTCCTCATCAACTAAATCTCCCGGTTTACCCTTAAGACGATTTAAAACAGCAGGCAAATGATGAATCCACTCTGCCCCCAAGTCGATTGGAAAATCAGCCAAAGTTTTGTTTTCCTTTAGTCTCCCTCCATATCTGTTAGAAGCTTCAAGAACAAGATAATCAACATTATTTCGTTGTAATATTTTTGCTGCAGCCAACCCTGAAGCTCCAGCGCCTATGATGATAACTTTCCCCTCAAAGTTATATGTTTTATGTAGAGCATTATCCTCTGGAAACATATCCAGAGCTCTTGAGCCCCATCTAAAAACTTTCATTCCCACTCTATAGTAGCAGGAGGTTTGCTAGAAATATCGTACACAACTCTCGATACCTGAGGAATTTCGTTAATTATTCGATCCGAAACTAAGTTTAAAAAATTATGATTTAATTTTGCAGCTTTTGCTGTCATAAAATCTGATGTTTCGGCTGCCCTTAAAGCAATTACATTTTCATATCTTCTTGCATCCCCTACTACCCCAACACTTTTAATAGGTAAAAAGACAGCAAAAGCTTGACTGACTTTGTCATAAAGTTTTCTTTTATTTAATTCATCCATAAAAATAAAATCTGCTTCTCTTAATATCTCTAAATTTTTCTTGGTTACTTCTCCAAGAGTTCTGACTGCCAATCCAGGACCAGGAAACGGGTGTCTCTTAATTAAATAATCTGGTAGTCCCAGCTCCTTGCCAATTTTCCTAACTTCATCTTTGAATAGAGAATTTAAAGGCTCTACTAGTGGTAATTTTAAATAAGATGGTAATCCACCTACATTGTGATGAGATTTTATTACGTGTGCTTTTCCATTTTTTATTCCAGATGATTCGATTACATCGGGATAGATTGTGCCTTGTGCCAAAAAGGAAATATTTTTTAACTTTTTAGTTTCTTTTATAAAAACATCTATAAAAGTTTTTCCAATTATTTTTCTCTTTTTTTCTGGATTAGATTCCCCTTTTAAATTTTTCAAGAATAGATTTTCACTATCAGAAAAATTTATATTCAATTTTAAGCCTCGTTTTAGGTCTCTTTTAACTTGATCTGTTTCCCCTTTTCTCAATAATCCATTATCAACAAAAATACATTCTAAATTTTTGCCAATTGCCTTAGATAATAAAGCTGCAACAACTGAGGAATCTACCCCTCCCGATATTCCTAATAACACTTTTTTGTTACCAACTTGCTTTCTTATGTCCTCAATAAGAGAATTTACAATATTTTTGGGACGCCATTTTCCTTTGCATCCACAAATGTCTCTAACAAATGCTTTTAAGATTTTTTGCCCTTGGTCGGTATGAGTAACCTCAGGATGAAATTGAAAGCCAAATTTTTTTAATTTCGTATTTTCGAATGCTGCAATTGGACTATTATTGGAAGAACCTATTTTCTTAAAGCCTTTTGGCAATTTAGAAACTTTATCACCATGACTCATCCATACATTCAATTCTTTGAGATTAGTCGAAAGCCCTGCAAAAATTGAGCCCTTATTTATCTTTAACGTAGCCTTCCCAAATTCTCTTTTTTTTGAAGAACTTACTTTGCCTTTAAAATGCTTTGCCATACATTGCATGCCATAACAAATTCCTAAAATTGGAATCTCACTATCCATTAGTTTTGAATCAAATTTTAAAGCTTTTTCGCTATAGACCGATTCAGGTCCACCTGACATTATCACACCAGAAGCTTTCAATTCTTTGATTTTCTTTAGTGAAGTTTCGTGCGGGTGTATTTCTGAATAAACTCCTGATTCTCTAATTCTTCTAGCTATTAATTGAGTATATTGAGAACCAAAATCTAAAATTATAATTTTTTCGGAAGTTATAACTTTTTCCACAAATTTAACTCATTCTGTAATTTGGCGCTTCTTTGGTAACACTTACATCATGAACATGACTTTCAACAATTCCCGAAGAAGTAATTTGCATAAATTTAGGTTTGCTTTTCATAGTTTTGATGTCGGTACAACCGGTATAGCCCATGCTTTGTCTTAGTCCGCCCAGAATTTGGTGAAGTGTGGTTTCAACAAAACCTTTATAAGGCACCCTTCCTTCAATACCTTCAGGAACTAATTTATCAGTTTGAGAAATATTTTCCTGAAAATATCTATCTCCAGAATTTGACTCTCCTGACATTGCTCCTACCGAGCCCATTCCACGATAAGATTTGTAGCTACGTCCTTGATAAAGTTCTACTTGTCCCGGTGCCTCTTCGGTTCCAGCTAAGATTCCGCCTAACATAACTGTATCCGCCCCAGCAGCAATCGCTTTGGCAATGTCTCCAGAGAACCTAATTCCCCCATCCGCAATAATCGGTATTCCCTTTTTTCCGATTGCTTCAACGACATTGGCAATAGCAGTAATTTGTGGTACGCCAACTCCTGTAACAACCCTTGTAGTGCAAATCGAGCCAGGGCCAATACCAACTTTTACAGCATCAACTCCTGCTTTGACTAAAGCCTCTGCTCCCTCACCAGTTGCGACATTTCCAGCGATTACTTGAATATCTGGATACGTTTTTTTTACTGAAGCTACTCTCTCTAAAATTCCTTTAGAGTGGCCATGAGCACTATCGACGACAATAATATCTACTCCAGCGTTAATTAAAGCTTCTAATCTATCTTCTGTTTCGGCACCATTACCTATTGCTGCTCCAGTTAATAATCTACCCTCAAAATCTTTTGAAGCTAAAGGAAAATCTTTCGTTTTATTTATATCCTTCAAAGTCACAAGTCCTTGTAAAGAAAAACTATTATCGACTAATGGGATCTTTTCAATTCTGTTTTCATATAAAAGTTTTTTAACTTGATCTAAGCTTTCATTTTCTTTTGCCGTTACAAGTCTTTCTCTGGGTGTCATAATCGTTGACACGCATGCTGATATGTCCGAGACATTTCTATAATCACGAGATGTCACTATCCCAACTAAGTGCTTTTCATCTACTACTGGCATGCCAGATATATTCAGATCTTTGGTCAACTGGATTAATTCGCCAATGGATTTATCTGAGGAAATTGTGATTGGGTCTCGGACAATTCCACTTTCAAATTTTTTAACAGAAGAAACTTGTTGAGCTTGGTCCTTTATAGACAAATTTTTATGAATAATTCCTATACCTCCAAATTCAGCAAGTGCTATAGCCATTCTTGCTTCAGTAACAGTATCCATAGCAGCAGATACAATTGGTATTTTTAAGGATATATTTTTTGTTAATAAAGTGCTTAAATCAACGTCTTGAGGAAGAACCTCAGAGTAATCAGGCACAAGGAGAACGTCGTCGAAAGTTAAAGCTTGATTTGCTAAACGCAACATTTTCAAATTATACAGAAAGAATTTTAAAAAAAAAGCTATGACTAGTGTGACAAAATTCAAGGGTTGGCAAATGGTCTACACAGGAATGATGATGGAATTTTCTGTTGTAGGATTTGTTTTTTACTGTTTTCCATTAATGTTTTCAGAATTGGAAAAAGACCTTGGTGCTTCACAAACACAATTATCAAGTGCCTTATCTTTATTTTTTATTTTCTCAACAATTGCTTCAATATTTTTAGGAAGAATACTGGATAAATATTCTATAAAAGGGATTATGACACTGGGTGGGATAATTTTTAGCTTTGGCCTTTTTTCAATTGCTTTTGTTGAAAATACTCTGAGCTTGCTAATAATTTATGCAACATTGATTGCAATAGGTGGGCCAGCTCTAGGTAATTTATCTATTACCAAATTAGTTGCTAATTGGTTTGATGCTAAAGCCGGAATCGCATTAGGTATTGCGGCTATTGGTATTTCTTTTTCAGGAGTTGTTCTTCCTATTTTGGTTGATCCTTTAATAGACTTAATTGGCTGGCGAAATGTTTATTTGGTTTTTGCTTCTATTGTAATTCTTGTTCTTTTACCCGTTGTAAGAATATTAGTTATCAATACTCCTGAAGAGATTGGACAAAAAAAAGACGACTCCGAGTTCAAACCTTCTTCAAATTTAGATCAAACACTATTAAAAATTTCTGATTTTTTTAAATCAAAAATTTTTTGGATAATATCACTTACCTTTGCCTTTCAATTTTTTGCTATGGGAGGAGTTTTGCTCCATCTCCCGTTGCACTCGGAAAAAGTTGGCTTTAACGAAACTTTTTTCCTTTTANCCTTTCCAATTAAACAATATGTTTTTGCTTATTCAGTTGCCGCATTTGGAGGTGTTGTTGGTAAAGTCTTATTTGGCTACTTGGTTGATAAATTAAATCCAAATAAACCGGTAATGATTATGATGTTAATGCAGTCACTGGGAATCTTTGGCATCACCTTTTCTGGAGGTTTCCTGTTTTTCACCTTCTTTTGTTTTATGTTTGGGCTAGGGTTCGGTGGTGCAATGGTTTTAATGAGTGCATGTTTTTTAAAAGCTTTTGGATCGGTCAATCTCGGCTCAGTTAGAGGTTTTTCTGGAATGATAGTAGTGCCGCTTCAGCCAGTTGGAATATTTTTTGTAGGAAGAGCCTTTGATTTAAATTTTTACCTTGAAGCTTTTCAAATCATGGGTTTAGTTACTCTAATAGGATTTATAGTGGGTTCGAGAATCATAATACCTAAAGTTCAATCAGCATAAATTGAATCAGTTTTAGCAGCGGCTATAAAATCATTTTTGTGCAAACCCTTAATTTTATGTGACCACCAACTTACTGTTACCTTGCCCCATTCCAGAACTATCTCAGGATGATGGTCTTCAAGTTCTGCCATAGCAGCAACTTTTGAAACAAAACTCAAACCTTCCATATAGGTTTTAAAAGCAAAACTGCAGCTTAGTCTATCGATATCATCAATAGTTAATATCTCCCATGCTGGAATTTTAGGCTTTAATTCTTCAATTTCTTCCTTAGTTACTAAGGGAGCATCTGCATGACAAGCTTCACAAGAATTATTTGTTAGATCGTTTTTATCCATTTTAATTTATTCCTCCTTTTGTTAGCTTTAAGGGATCAAGTATTTTTTTTAATTTCGCCTCCGTAAGGTCAGTTTCCTCCATTGCAACTTCTATNATGGGCCTATCTTCACTATATGCTTTTTTGGCTATCGCAGCAGCNTTTGAGTATCCAATAATAGGATTTAATGCTGTTACTAAAATTGGATTTTTATTTAAAGCATTCTCCAGTGATTTTTTATTAATTTTAAAAGATTTAATCGTTTTTTCAGCTAGAACGTTCATGCTTCCAGTTAATAAAGCAATACTTTTCAAAAGATTATAAGCAATAACAGGGAGCATAACATTGAGTTGAAAATTTCCTGACTGAGCGGCAACAGTTATAGTGACGTCATTTCCAATAACATCAGCAGCAGCCATGGCCACAGCCTCAGGTATTACAGGATTAACCTTACCAGGCATAATACTGCTGCCAGGTTGCAAGCCTTTTAACTCTATCTCTGACAATCCTGCCAAAGGTCCAGAATTCATCCACCTAAGATCATTTGAAATTTTCATTAAAGTTACAGCGAGGTTTTTTAACTCTCCTGAAACTTGCACAGCTGTATCTTGAGAACTTAATTCATGGAAAAAATTGTCACTAGACATTGCTTTACATTTTCCTCCTGTTAAAACCGAAAGTTCTTTTGCGAAAGTTTTAGCAAACCTAGGATGAGCATTAATGCCTGTACCAACTGCGGTACCTCCCAAAGGCATTTCCAAAAGCCTTTTTTCTAAAAAGGCTAAAGTTTTTTTTGTATTCTGTAACTGAGCAGTCCAAGCAGAAAGTTCCTGTGAAATTTCCAAAGGCATTGCATCCATTAAATGAGTTCTGCCAGTTTTGATAATTCCCTTTAATAAAATTTCCTTTTTTTTAATTCCTGAAATTAATTTATCAAGCGCAGGATATAGTTTTTCAGTAAGATCTTTATAAGCGCTTACCTTAATAGCAGTTGGAATGACATCATTGCTACTTTGACTCATATTTACGTCATCATTTGGATCAATTTGAATGCCGCCATACTTAGTAGCTAGATTTGCTATTACTTCATTCGCATTCATATTGGAACTTGTTCCAGAGCCGGTTTGGAAAACATCAAGTGGGAACTCTTCATTGCGTTTGCTTTGCCAAACTTCTTTAGAGGCCCTAGAGATCGCATTAGCTTTTTTTGACCCAAGAAGGTTTAATTTTTTATTAGCTCTTGCAGCAGCATCTTTAATTAATCCAAGTGAATCTACAAACGAATTAGTGAAAGGAAAATCCATCTTTATTCCGCTAATCGGAAAATTTTCTACGGCCCTTTGAGTTTGTGCCCCGTATAAAGCATTTTTAGGAACTAATACTTCACCCAAACTATCTTTTTCTACACGAAATCCCTTTTTTATTTTTGCCATATTTTTTTTAATGTTTAGAATACAATTGTACAAAATATTTATTTAAATAAATGATTTAAATGCATAATTATTTAATGGAGTGAATTATGTCAGACAAAGAAATTAAACTTCCTATAGATACTTCCTTGGGAAAATTACCTCAAAAAGAAAAAGGTTCTTTACTTCCAATAGAGTGTAAAACACCGGAAGAAATTAGAAGACACCAATTAGAACGGTTAGCTGCTGGTTTTAGAATGTTTTCTCATTTTGGTTACGACGAAGGAATCGCTGGTCATATAACATTAAGAGATCCTGAATATCCTCACTACTTTTGGGTAAATCCTTTTGGCATGCATTTTGGTCAAATTTGTATCTCTGACTTAATTCTTGTTGATAGAGATGGGAACATTGTTCAAGGTGAAGGAAAAATGCTCAATACTGCAGCTTTTGCAATTCACTCAAGATTGCACGAAGCAAGACCTGATGTAAATGCAGCTGCGCACTCTCATTCAATGTATGGAAAATCTTTTTCTTCATTAGGCCGTCTTCTGGAACCAATTACACAAGATTCGTGCGCTTTCTATGACAACCATGTGTTATTTGACGATTATACTGGGGTAGTTTTAGAAACTGACGAAGGAGACAGAATTGCTAAAGCTTTAGGTGATAAAAAGGCTGCAATTCTAAAAAATCATGGTCTCTTAACTACTGGTGAATCCGTCGATGCAGCTTTGTGGGCTTTTTTATCAATGGATAGGTGTTGTCAGTCTCAATTAATTGCTGAATCGGCAGGTCAAATGGAAAGAATTTCCGATGAAGTTGCGGAGTTGACAAAATCTCAAGTTGGATCTGAATTTGCAATGTGGGCAAGTTTTCAGCCTATTTACGACTTAATGTTAGAAAAGGATGATAGTTTTTTAAATTGAATAATTTCTTTTCTTTATAGAATTGTTTTCTTTATTTCTTTTATATTCTCTATTGGGTTTTATAATTCACCTTTTAGTTCGTCATTTTTTTAAAAAACGAAATTTTGTTGATATTCCCGATGGTATTAAAAAAAGGCACGAAAGCGCAGTACCCATTTCAGGAGGTTTATCTTTTGGGATCTGTTTTGCTATATTTTTCAGTTGTTCTTTTTTATTAAGCTTTTTTAATTTAACTCCTTATTTTAATATTCAGATTCCAGCCGAGGGTTTTGGCTCTCTAGAATCTTTTCCTTATGTTTCTTTTTTTTGGTTGCTGTTTCTATCTTTAGTACTTTTGATGATTTGTCTTATTGACGACTTAATCACTTTACCGGTTTGGGTAAGGCTCTTTGCACAAGTTAGCTGCACTATTTTAATGATTCAGTTGGGCGATATGAATCTTATTAATTTAGGGGCCATATTTGGAGGGAACGATCTTGTTCTTCCCAGTTATTTTGCATTTCTATTTACAATTTTTTGTGTTGTAGGAATTACCAATGCATTTAACTGGATAGACGGTATTGACGGTTTTTTTTCATTTCAAGTTCTATTGGCTTTAGTGGGATTAATCATTATTGGTAGAGGTGGATTTACTCTAGCCCATTTATCTTTGCTAGCCGCGCTCTTGCCCTACAGCATAATGAATTTGGGTTTGCTTGGGAAAAAATTCAAGGTTTTCATAGGTGATCATGGTGCCATGATGATAGGTTTTTTTCTTGCTTGCTCTTTTATTTTTCTTACCCAAGATCCTCTAAATATTTACGAACAGACTGTACGTCCAGTTGAAGCACTTTGGTGTGTTGGATTAGTATTATTAAATGCTTTGAGAGTGATATGGAAAAGATTTATTAAAAAACTCTCAATCTTTAGTTCAGATAGAGAACATATTCATCATTATTTTTTAGATCAAGGATTCTCCAATCATCAAACGCTTCTTATTGTTTGTTTTATAAGTTTTTCAATTTCAGCTTTTGGCTTTCTATTATTTTTTCTGAATACTCCTGAATGGCTTTCTCTTTTAATTTTTTTAAGTATTTTATTAATTTGGAGTTGGATAGGTAAATTTTCAAATCAAAAAACTAAGATTCAAGAATCTCTTCAATCATCCAAATAGTATCTTTACCAAAGTAAATTTCATCATCAACGAAAAAAGTTGGAATACCGAAAACTCCACGCTCAACAGCTTTCTCAGTATTTGAAATAAGTTTTGCTTTTACTTCAGGATCTTGCATCTGATTCATCAATTTTTCTGAATCAAAGCCTGATTCATCAAATGCTGCTTTAATTACATCAGGATCATCCATTTTTTTTGGTTCCTCCCACATGTGAACTAATACTTTATCAATATAATCTTCTAAATAACCATCCATATCTGCTGCGACTGCTCCTCTTATAATTTGGAGACTAATAACTGGAAAATGAGGATTCATTTTAAAGAGACTAAGATTATGTCTTTGAACAAACCTCTCCATTTCGATTCCTTGATATTCATTTTTATTCAAGACGCCAAAAAACTGCTCCATAGGAGGCTTATTATTTGTTGCTTTGAATATACCTCCTAGTAACACAGGGATGTAATTCAACTCAACGTCATACTTTTGTTTTATTTTTTGCATAACTTTATGGCTCAAATAAGCATTCGGGCTAGCAAAGTCGAAATAAAAATCTATTTTTCTCATAATTTTTCACACTCCTCCAAAGCAAAATTTGATTTATTGCCAGACTCTTTTAAATTATTAATGTATGTGCATTTAGTTTTTATATCTCCTATTCTAGTATCTACTGCTAACCTTTGCAGCTCATCGTCATAAAATAATTCAGATTTCGACATATAAATACCTTTATCGTTAGATGAGTCCAAAACAATAAATTTATCTTTGCCAGGTCCATTTTGCCAAGGCTGCCATTTTTCTAAGTCTTTCTGTCTCCCAGAGCCAGGATTTCCTGTATAAGCAAATTCTGCCCAATAAGACATCATTGAATTTGATAATTCTCTTGCTGCTGGTCTACTTTTATCGTTGATAATAAACCTTTCAAATCCAAAAAACTCTAGGCTTCCTGATACAAATGGAATTTCAAATCCATGAGCTGCACCGAAAATTTTAGAAAAATCCATCCACAAATAAGTTGGTTCTTCATCCCAATCAAATCTATAAGCAAAAACATCTGAGTTACCTGATTTTACTAATTTTCTGGCTGGTTGATCTACGCCACTAATTTTCCAGTTATTGGAAGCATATTCATTTTCAATTTCATACTTTTCTTTATCTTTAACAAAAATGATGAAATTACTAAAACTTGTGACAAACTCTTCATCCAGTGCAAAGAATAACTTCATCTCATCCCTGTTTGTTCCGAGCATGGTGGGAACTTTATTGAATTGTCCTCTTCTAAACTCCATACCTTGTTTGGGTAAAACATATCCGTCTGCNATAATTCTAGGGACGTTAAACATTCCAGCAACTATCTTTTCTTGGTAAGTATCTAAAATTTCTGAAGAACTTAGGCTTTGTAAAAAGTCTTTTAAGTTTGAGTTATTCATAGAATCTTGTAATATTTTTGCTTCATAAGCATCTTTAGCATCATTGTTTCTAATTAAAAGGTTATTAACTATTTCTCTAGAACTAGTTGGCCAACCGGGATTTAATTCATCATCTACATAATTTGAGGCGTCTTCTACAGAAGTTGTTCTAGTTGAGCCACTCTGAGATATTGCTCTGTGAAAAAGCCCACTTGCAAGATCTGAAGAAATTAAAGAAAAGACATTATGTCCACCTGCAGATTCTCCGAATATAGTGACGTTATCGGGGTTTCCACCAAATTCTTTTATATTTTTTTTAACCCATTTCAAAGCAAGTATTTGATCTAACAGTCCAAAGTTTCCGGATTTATCCTCTTTTGAGTCAGTGGTTTCAATAAGACTAGGATGGTAAAACCAACCAAATGGTCCAAGTCGATAATTTATAGTAATTACAATTACTTTTTGTTCAGAAGCTAACCTACTAAAATCATAAGCACTTCCTGCTCCAGTAGTATTTCCACCTCCGTGTATCCAAACCATAACAGGCAGGCTTTCATCTTCCGCTAAGTTTCTTGGGGAATGTATATTCAGATACAGACAATCTTCTGAACCGACGTAATTTTCTTTTTCTTCACTATAATCAACAAAACTCCTGTTTTGAAAACAAATGTCTGAGAATGAGGTTGCCTTAATAATTTCCTTGTCGTTTTCTATAGGTTGTGGAGCTCTCCACCGAAGTTCATTAACAGGTGGTTTGGCGTAGGGGATGCCATACCAAGCTAGAGAGTTAAATTTATGGTTAAAGCCAATTACTTGGCCTGAAGAAGTATTTTTTAAAGTAGTTAAATCCTCAATATATACAATTTTACTTTTATCTTCTGCACAGGCGAAAATTAACAAACACAAATTAAAAACGATAATTTTTTTAAACAATTCTTGCCCCCTTAAATATTTAGTCTACGAAAATAAACTGATAAAGTATTATGCTAGATAATTGAAAATAAATCGAAAATATTATGGAAATATCACCAATACCAACTCTTTCAAAAGAAATAAATAAAATTAGAGAATCAACAGCTTCTATTGTTGCAGATCAAATAATACCGAATGAAGCCAAAATTTATAAAGGTGGTGATGATGCCAAGGCTCTGAGGGAAGAAATAAGATCAGAAGTGAAGAAGAAAAAATTATGGGCTCCACATTTGCCTAAAGAATATGGCGGCATGGGAATTGGGTTTATGGCACACGCTTACATGAATGAAATTTTGGCTTGGTCACCTCTTTCTAATAGATTATTTGGTGTAATTGCTCCAAATTCAGGAAATCAAAAAGTTCTTCTCAAATATGGATCGGATGAACAAAAGAAAAAATGGTTAGAGCCACTGATAGCAGGAGAAATGGAATCAGCTTTTTCTATGACAGAACCTGAAAATGCAGGATCTGATCCAAGATCTATCAAAACTACAGCTAAAAAGGAAGGAGATGAATGGGTCATTAACGGGCATAAAGTAATGACTTCAAATGGAATAAGAGCAGATTTTGCAATCGTTATGTGTAGAACAGAAGAAGAGGATGATTCTGGTGAAGTAAATTCAAGAATGACACAGATTATAGTTCCAACTAATACTCCTGGTTTTAATGTAATAAGATCAGTCCCCATCTGGGGTCATACTGGCGGTGATCATGTTGAAATAAAGTATGAAAATGTCAGAGTTCCAATTGAAAATCAATTAGGAGCAAGAGGTTCTGGTCATGCTGCTGCTCAAGATAGGTTAGGAGCAGGAAGAGTATTCCACTGCATGAATAGTATTGGACAAATGTGGAGAGCGTTTGATTTAATGATGCAAAGAACAACCACCAGAAAAGTTCATGGCGGTTTGCTTGAATCAAAACAACTTATTCAGGGTTTTATCGCAGATTCGTATATTGATATACAAACAGCAAGATTAATGACTATTCATTGTGCTGAGGTCATGGATTCTGAAGGAGATCCAAGAGTAGATATATCTGCTATAAAAATTTATGTCCCTGCAGCTATGCATAGAGTTGTAGATAGAGCTATTCAGGTATATGGCTGGAAAGGTGTATCTGCTGATTTGCCTTTATTTGGGATGTATCAAGGAGCAAGAACACTGAGATTAGCTGATGGACCAGATGAAGTACATAGGATACTTATTGCAAAACAAGTTTTAAAAAAATATCGTGAAGGGCTTTCTTGGGACTTTGGAATCTAAGCTTTGATTATTTTTGCGTCCTTTGCCATATTGTCAATCAAAAAGTCTTTTGGCTCTCCTAATTTTATTAGCTTGAGACTAGATGATGCTTTAGCAATGATTTTCTCACTTTGATAAAGTTCTGCTGAAGAAAAGCCAATAGACTTTCCTAATTTAATAATTTTTGACTCGCAAAAAAGCTTTCCTGGACTACCTGCTGATAAAAAAGAAACATTTATATCAATTGACATGGGAGTGTAAATAAAATCTGTTAATTCCATAACCAAAAATGCCATACAAGAATCCATCATTACGGTCGTAAAACCTCCCTGAATAATGGTGCCGTTTGTATGACATATATCTTCAGTAGCTTCAAAAGACATTTTTAAGGTTTCGTTTTTATAATTAATTTCCAGAATTTTAGCAGCAAGCTGTTTCATGTATTCCGGAGTATGATCTTTGGGCATTTTATATTTTTGAAAAAACTTCTATCGCTCTTTTTCTAGATGAAGAAAGATCAGTTATTGGCATTGGATAATTAAATTCTTTTCTTAATTTAGTGTCAGGATTATGGATTTCTTTGCTTGATAAACTTTTTAAATTAGGCAAATAATGTTTAAGAAATAGTCCTTCTTTATCAAATTTCTCGGATTGTGTAATGGGATTAAAAATTCTGAAATAAGGTGCAGCATCAACGCCTGTCGAAGCACTCCATTGCCAGCCTCCAACATTGGAGGCATGATCTCCATCGATTAAATTTTGCATAAAAAATTCTTCTCCCCTTTTCCAATCAATAAGTAAGTTTTTACTTAAAAACATAGCTACTATCATCCTCAGTCTATTATGCATCCAACCTGTGTTTAATAATTGTTTTATGGCGGCGTCAATTATTGGAAAACCTGTTTCTCCTTTTGTCCATGCAATAAAATCTTCTTCATTATTTCTCCACTGGACTTGATCATACTTTTCATTAAAAGATTTTCTCATACTGACTCTGGGATAATGAAAAATAATATATTTATAAAACTCACGCCAGATAATTTCATTAAACCAAGAATATTCACCTGTGCCCGGAGAGTCTTCTGATACTTCTAATAATTTAGAAACGCATGTTTTTGCAGAAATAATTCCTGAGGATAAATAAACTGAAAGTTTGCTTGTAGAGTCTTGAGCAGGAAAATCTCTAGCGACTTTATAATCAGAAATTTTATTTTTAAAAAAATTTTCTAAAATTTCTTTAGCTGCTTTTTCTCCAGGTTCGTAAAGTTTTAAAGCATTTTTTTTAAGCACATCCCCAAGTTCGAAATTAGGTATTTCATCTGATTCACCAATTTTAGTTTTTTGTTTGATAGGCTCAGGAAAACATTGAAGATAATCTTCATTAAGCTCTTCTCTAAAAGATCTTGAGTAAGGGGTAAAAACTTTAAAATATGTCCCGGCCCCAGTGAAAATCTTATTGGGATTTATGATAGAAGAATCAAATTCATGTAAATCAATTCCATTATGATTCAAAAGTTTTTTTAAATTCGCATCTCTGCGTCTTTCGTCAACGCCATATTCAGAATTAATGAAGACCTTAGAAGCATTTATCTTTAGAGCTTCTTCCAAAATCGATTGAGGCTCATCATCGAACTTTCTGGGGGAAAGAATTCTTAAATTAATATTCAAAGTGTTTAATTTTTTCTTAATTATTTCTAAATTGTTTAATTGAAATCTAATTTTGAGAGAACTTTCGTAATGAAGTTGCCATTTTTTTTCATTAAATAAAAATAATGCCTCTAAACCATTTTTATCTAATGAAGCATTGTAGAGAGCTGCATTATCTTCAAGTCTTAAGTCGTTTGAAAAAATGAATAGATTCGCCATTAGAAATACTTTAATAAAAATTTTCTGAAATATAAAATACCTTTTTATAAAATAAACGGGTCATAACGTCATGTCATAACCCGCTTTATTCGAGTTGGAGAGATTTTTCTGGGGAGAAAAGAATACTCGAATAAATGTATTCTATATATCTAAAAGTGTAAATAGGGTTATAAATAAGGTTATTTTAGTTATAAAAACTAATGAACTTTAAATTCAATATCAGCTTGTTTTAATCTTTTAATCAATTCTTCACCTAATCCGACTGCAGAAGTTAAGACTCCGCCATAATCATCACCGCCTGGTAAGTTAGAAGACCTTGCAAGAGTTAAAGCAGATTCACAGACTAATTTTGAAGTTGATTTGTAACCTGGATCTCCTGTACCGTAAATCGAACAGATTTTTTTCTCTCCATCTTCAGCTTCAGCAATAAAAGTCGATCTAAACCAACCATTATTTTGCACTTCTATACTAGGACCCTCTCCTGGTTTTGGCAAAAATCTTCTCACTAAACTCTTCAATGGTGAAGCAATGATTAAAAAGCCCAAAACTAAACCATAAGACGCTCGTCTGGCTAATTTTTTTGTCTTATGGAGTCCGTATTCACCAAATGTAAAATTAGTTCCATAGCTTTTTTGATTTTGTTCCATAAGAGCTGCAGATCTTCTAACCACTCTAGTGTTTCCAGCTGCCATAACAAACATTCCAGACCAAGCATCAAGTTCTTCAATTTTTTCAATTTTCATTTCATCTTTTGAATTTTTTCTTTGCTCCTCGGTGACAGAATTTTCTGGATTTAGAAGAAAGGGATCGCGCATTTCTTTACTTAATTTCCCCATTGTAAATGCAGTTTCAATTGTTCCTCCCGAAGCGCCACCTTGCATTTCTTGATATAAATCTATTCTCTTTACCGGCTTGTTAAATTGAGAAACAGCATATAAAGATCCAATATCTGATGGAATAGAATCATATCCGCAAGATGGAACAACTCTCACTCCTTTTATACTCGCGTTGTCGTGATGTTTATCTATTAAAGTTCTTACCCAATGATTTTCTCCGGTAATATCTGTGTAATGTGTTCCTTGTTCAACGCATGCTTGAACTAACAAATCACTATATCTGGCAAAAGGGCCTGCAGTAGATAACACTACCTTTGTTTGTCCTGCCATTACTCTTAAAGCTTCTAGATTATCTCCATCGGCAACCAAAACATCTACTTCTAAAGCAAAATTTTCTTTAATTTCTTCCAGTTTTTCTTTATTTCTTCCTGCAATAGCCCAATTCAAATCAGTATAATTTTCTTTAAAATATTTGGCACATAGTTGCCCTGTAAAACCAGTACCGCCATAAAGAATTATTTCGTATTTTTTTTCCATAATAAGATTATAAATTAATAAAAATTTTTAGTAATTATTTTTAAAAAAATCTGTTGAGCTGTAGGGAAATAATGCAAAACTCAATACATTTTCTTCATTCTGAGATGCGTCCTTCAATGAATTTTTCAAACAAAAATTACTTAAGTCTTCTTTTAGTTGCTTAAAATCATTAACTAAATCATCGGCTGGTCTGGTTTTAATTGGTTCCATTTCTAACCTAGCCTTATCTTTTAAATCATCTTCTACTTTTCCAAAAATTTTTCCATAATATCCAGAAATAAGTTTAGTTAATTCGATAGATAATTTTTCATATCTTTTACCATCAATAATATTTGAAAGTGCTTGGGCTCCAATAATTTGAGAAACAGGGGTCACTAAAGGTAAATAACCTAAATCCTTTCTAACTCTCGGAATTTCTTGAATTACTTCTTCTAGTTTGTCTTCTAGATTCATCTGTTTAAGTTGACTTTCTAAATTTGATAACATTCCTCCAGGGACTTGCCTTACTAACATTTGAACATCTACTCCTTTTAAGCTTCCCTCAAATTCTGAATATTTATTTCTAATTTTTTTAAAATATTGACTAATTTGATCTAATTTTAGTAAGTCAAAATCTAGTGATAAATCTGTATCTTGAAGCATTGAAACTAAAGTTTCAGTGGAAGAGTGACCATAGGTCATACTCATAGATGATATTGAAGTGTCTATGTTGTCAATACCTGCTTCTATTGCTTTCAAATTTGTAGCTGTGGACATTCCAGTAGTTGCATGAGTTTGCATATGAATTGGAATAGATAACTCTTCTTTTAATTTTGATATAAGTTGAAAAGCATCATTAGGTTTTAAAATACCAGCCATATCTTTTATAGCAATTGAGTCTATTCCAATATCCTCCATGCTTTTCGCAAGATCAAGCCAATATTGAATATTATGTATTGGACTAGTTGTGTAAGCCATTGCAGCTTGAGCATGCTTATTATTTTCCTTAACTTGCTCTAAAGAAAATCTAATGTTTTCGATATCATTTAATGCATCAAATATCCTAAAAACATCTATACCGTTTTCAGCCGATTTATTTATAAATTTTGAAACAATTTGATCGCTAAAGTGTTTATAACCCACCAAATTTTGTCCTCTTAAAAGCATTTGTTGAGGTGTCTTTGGCATCGCCTTTTTTAGTTCTTTTAATCTCTCCCAAGGATCTTCGTTTAAATGTCTCAAACATACATCGAATGTCGCTCCACCCCATGATTCAATTGACCAATATCCAATTTCATCTAGTAGTCTTGCTGCCGGAAGAAGATCTTCCAGACTAATTCTCGTCGCAAGTAGAGATTGATTTCCATCTCTTAAAACAACTTCAGTTATTCCTAATTTACTCACTTATTTTTATTTAATTTAATAAATCAAAAATTGTTTTCCCTATTAAAGCGGGACTTTTTACAGTAACCACTCCAGCATTTTCTAAAGCTAAAAATTTTTCATCAGCAGTGCCCTTTCCACCTGAAATAATAGCCCCAGCATGACCCATTCTTTTTCCAGCTGGTGCACTTACTCCGGCAATATATGCAACAACAGGTTTAGAAATATTAGACTTAATAAAGTCTGCAGCTTCTTCCTCTGCAGTTCCGCCAATTTCTCCAACCATAACGATTCCTTCTGTTTGCTTATCCGATTCAAATAATTTCAATATATCTATGAAATTTGAACCCGGAATCGGATCCCCGCCAATACCCACACAACTACTTTGGCCAAGTCCAATTTGAGAAGTTTGATCAACCGCTTCATAAGTTAAAGTTCCTGACCTTGAAACAATTCCAACCTTGCCTTTTTTGTGAATGTCAGCTGGCATAATCCCTAATTTACATGCTCCGGGAGTAATCAAACCGGGGCAATTAGGTCCTATTATCATCGAGCCAAGCGTGTCTGCTTTAATTTTTAAACTGAGCATATCAAGAGTGGGAATTCCTTCGGTAATAACTATGATTAATTTTATTCCAGCATCCAAAGCTTCATTAATTGAATCTTTACAAAATTTGGCGGGTACAAAAATTATTGACGTATTAGCTTTTGTTTTTTCAACTGCACTTTTTACATCACCAAAAACTGGTCGATCTAAATGTCTTTCTCCTGCTTTTCCAGGAGTAACGCCACCAACTAAATTTGTTCCGTATTCAATGGCCTGTTTACAATGCAACGACGCTTGCGAGCCTGTAAAACCCTGACAGATGGCAATAGTATCTTTTCCNATTAGAATACTCATTTTGAAAATTCAACGGCTTTTTTTGCTGCAGTTGATAAATCTGGTTCAAAAACAATATTTAGGTCGCTTTTAGTCAAAATCTCTTGTGCAATATTTGCATTGTTTCCTTTCAGTCTAACAATAACTGGAATATCAACTCCTACTTCTTTTACAGCAGAAATAATTCCTTCTGCAACAACATCGCATTTCACTATTCCACCAAAAATATTAATTAAAATCGCTTTCACATTTTTATCAGAAAGGATGATTTTAAATGCTTCTGAAACACTTTTTTTATTTACTCCGCCACCGACATCCAAAAAATTTGCAGGAAAGCCTCCGGAAAGTTTTATTATATCCATTGTTCCCATAGCTAGGCCTGCTCCATTCACCATACAGCCTATGTCACCTTCAAGAGATACATAATTCAAATCCCATTTTGATGCCTCAAGCTCTCTTTGTTCCTCTTGAGATGTGTCTCTTAAACCCAAAAGTTCTTTTTGTCTAAATAAAGCATTATTATCAACACTGACTTTTCCATCCAAACACTTAAGTTTATTTTTATCGTCAATTACTAAGGGGTTAATTTCGACAAGAGCCAAGTCTTTCTCTATAAATAATTTAGAAAGATTTTTAAAAATACCCAGAAATTGTTTTGTTTGCTCTTCATTTAAATTCAATCCTAACGCTAATCTTTTGCCATCATCATCTGATATTTCTTCATCTATTTTTACAGATGCCTTATATATTTTTTCAGGTTTTTTTTCAGCTACTTCTTCTATGTTAACTCCTCCTTCTGGAGATGCCATAACTACAATTGATCTAGTTGACCTATCTACAACTACACCAAGATAAAGCTCAGATATGATTTCTGTACATTCTTCGATAAGAATACTATTTACTGGTTGACCGTTCTTATCTGTTTGGTAAGTAACTAAGTTTTTTCCTAACCATTTTTTTGCAAAACTTTCTACATCTTCAAGACTTTCAACAACTTCAACTCCTCCGGCTTTTCCTCTCCCGCCTGCATGTACTTGAGCTTTGACGACCCATTTAGAAACATTTAATTTTTCTGCCAACTCTTTTGCTTCCTCAACTTTATTGGCAACAAAAAAGTTTGAAGTTGGAAGATCGTAAGATTTAAATAAAGTTTTAGCCTGATGTTCGTGTAAATTCAAAGTGCTTATATTATAAAGCTCTTTTCACCAACATTTTTTTTATTTCGTTAATTGCCTTTGTGGGATTAAGGCCTTTGGGACATACCGATACGCAGTTCATGATTCCATGACATCTAAAAACACTGAAGGCATCTTCAAGCTGATCCAGTCTTTCCTCTCTGGCAGTATCTCTACTATCGGAAATAAATCTATAAGCTTGTAATAATGCAGCAGGGCCTAAAAACTTATCAGGATTCCACCAAAACGAAGGACATGCAGTTGAGCAACAGCCACATAAAATACATTCATATAAACCATCGAGCTTGTCTCTGTCTTCAATTGTTTGAGGAATTTCTTTGCCGTTGTCTTCTTTATCGGAAATTAAATAAGGGCGGATTTTTTTATACTGATCAACAAATTGTGTCATATCAACTATTAAGTCTTTAACTACAGGTAAACCAGGTAAAGGTCTAATCTCTAATTTATTTTTTTTAACTACTTCCGAAAGTGGGGTAATACAACCGAGTCCATTTTTACCATTGATGTTCATACCATCCGAACCACAAACGCCCTCTCTACAGGATCTTCTAAAAGAGATTGAAGGGTCTTGTTCTTTCGCTAAGTGCAAAGCATCTAATACCATAATATCTTTATCTTTAGGAATATCGACATTAATTTCTTGCATGTAAGGTTTTTTACCGCTATCAGGATCATAACGGTAGATGCTCATTTTTAAAGTCGAAATTTGTTCTACTGCAATGGTATTCATTAATAAGTCCTAGCAAACGGTTGAAAAGCTTGAACAATTTTAGGTCTGAAGTTGACATCTCTTTTAGTTACTTCTTTGCTATCTTTGAAATAAATTGAATGTTTTAGCCAATTTTCATCATCTCTTTCAGGATAATCATCTCTAGAATGTGCTCCTCTGCTTTCTTTCCTCTCATTAGCGCTAATTGCAGTTGCTTCAGCAACCTCTAATAAATTTAGAAGTTCTAAAGCCTCAACTCTTGCAGTATTAAATCTTGAAGATTTATCGGCCAAGTGTAAGTTTTCTGCTCTTTCTCTTATTTCATTTAAAACTTTGATGCCACTTTCCATATTTTTTGCACTTCTAAAAACTCCAAAACTCATTTGCATAATTTCTTGCAATTCCTTTTTAATAACTGATGAATTTTCTCCTTTAGAGCTTGTATTAACTCTATTTATATTTTTTAGAGCTTTATTAATATCATCTTTAGATGGATCTTGAATGTCAATTCCTTGCTTAAAAGAATCTTCAATGTGGAGGCCCGCTGATCTACCAAAAACAACGAGATCCAATAGTGAATTTCCGCCTAATCTATTGCCGCCGTGGACTGATACACAGGCTGCTTCTCCAGCTGCATACAAACCTTGAACTATGGAATCAGAACCATCAGATTTTTGGGTAATGACCTGTCCATTTACATTTGTTGGGATTCCGCCCATTGCATAATGACAAGTTGGTACTACTGGAATTGGATGTTCAGCTGGATCAATATGAGCAAAAGTTTTTGAAAGTTCAGTAATTCCTGGAAGTCTCTTGTGAAGCAAATCTGCTCCAAGGTGATCTAATTTTAAAAAACAATGGTCAGCCTCAGGACCGCATCCTCTTCCTTCGATGATTTCAAGCATCATAGATCTGGCAACTACATCTCGGCTGGCGAGATCTTTTGCATTGGGTGCATATCGCTCCATGAACCTTTCGCCGTCTTTGTTAATCAAATATCCTCCTTCGCCTCTACAACCTTCAGTGACAAGTGTCCCAGCGCCATGGATGCCTGTTGGGTGGAATTGCCACATTTCCATATCTTGCACAGCTAATCCAGCTCTCAGAGCCATTCCTGTTCCATCTCCAGTGTTTATGAGGGCATTGGTAGTGGATTTGTAAATTCTTCCAGCTCCGCCAGTTGCTAAGACGGTTGCTTTTGCTTTCAAAAAATAAGGCTCACCTGATTCAATTTCAAAAGCTATAACTCCAGTGACTTGATCATGACTATTCAATACTAAGTCAACGGCAAACCACTCGCTTAAAAAATTTGTTCCAGCTTTTACATTTGCCTGATATAAAGTATGTAAAAGAGCATGGCCTGTTCTATCTGCAGCTGCACAGGTTCTTTCTGCTTGACCACCTTTTCCATAATCTTTTGATTGGCCGCCAAAAGCTCTTTGGTAAATCTTACCTTCTTCGGTTCTGGAGAAAGGTAATCCCATATTCTCTAATTCGAATACTGTAGCAGGTCCTTCTTGACACATATACTCAATGGAATCTTGATCACCTATAAAATCTGAACCTTTAACAGTATCGTACATATGCCAACGCCAATCGTCGTTTGGATCAGCGCTAGCTATTGCGCATGTAATACCGCCCTGCGCAGATACGGTATGAGATCTTGTCGGAAAAACTTTTGAAATGACTGCTGTATTCATGCCTGACTGAGCCAATTGAAGTGAAGACATTAAGCCAGATCCTCCTCCACCAATTATTATTCCATCAAACTCTTTTACAGGAAGTGAGCTTGCATCTAGGTGTTGTCCGTTTCCATTCATTGCCATAATTTTTTCTCTAAATTACTAACAGAAAGCTACAAATTACTATTCCCGTGGCCTGAAGGAAACTATATAAAATTAAAAACTTCCTAGCAGGTAGAGCTAATTTTCCAACTCTATGCTCAGTGAGGTAATCGCTAACTATATGATGAATACCTTGTAAAGAGTGATAAGAAATTGAAATAGCTATTAGTACAGTACTTATCTGTATCGCTAGATTATCAAAAAAAACGTGTAATTGTTCGTAATTAATAGGTTGATGCATTAACCAATAAAAGGTTATAACTGAAAAATATAGGGCTTGAAAAATAGCTGAAACTCTAACTAGGACATAATCTAAAACGCCTGTTTTTTTTAACGTGTAAAGTTTTGTTACCATATTTGAATAATCAAAATTAAGCTGAATAAGATACTTAGAAAGATTGTTCCAATCGCTGAGTATTTTCCACTTCTCAAAGTCGACCAATATCCAAAATCCATAATAAGATGTCTTATCCCAGACATAAAATGATAAATTAATCCAATCAAAAGTAAGCTAAGAAAAGTTTTAACTAAAAACAAATCGAGAAAAAATGTAGCTTTATTAAATCCATCTTCTGAATTTAATGCTAAGACCAAAATGAAAGTAAAAGGCAAAAAAAGAAGAAAAATTCCTACAGCAGATATTCTATGCAAAATTGAAGAGAGTCCAGCAACAGGAAGTTGAATTTTTAAAAGATTTAGAAATATTGGAGGTCTAGACATATATCGGTATTTGGAGATTGAAACATTATAAGTAGAAAACGATTTTGATCAACGTCCTCTTATACGCTTTCTCTTTAATAACTGTCTTTTTGATAGTTTATTTTTCTTATCTTTATAAGGATTTTCAGCAATTTTCAAAACTAGTTTTATAGGTATTCCCTTAAGTTTTAAGGACTTTTTAATTGAATTTTCGAGATATTTTAAATATGTCTTGCTCAAAAAATCTATTTTATTTCCGTGTAAAACAAATGTTGGNGGCTGCGTTTTTAAAATTTTTATAAACTTAATTTTTGGTCTAAACCTTCCTCTCATAGGAGGAGGATTTTTTTCATAGGCATCTAAAAAGACTTTATTAACATTTTTTGAATTAAGTTTTTCCTTGCTTCTTTTTATTAATTTCAGCAGAGTTAAAATCAATGATGAAGTGCCTAAATTTTTTTTTGCTGATATATATTTAACATCCAAATCGTTGGCAAAAGATAATCTTCTATTTAAATCTTTTCTGATAACAGTTTTTTGATATTTATCCAAAGTTTCAGTCTTATTAATACCAATAACTAATGGTTTTCCAGAAGATATGATCAAAGATATTAAATGAAGATCTTGATCTGAGATAGATTCTTTGCCATCTATGAGGAAGATAATTCCTTCAGACAATTTCATGATTTTGATCGCTGCATTAACTGAGAATTTTTCTACTGAATCATTTATCTTTGATTTTTTTCTCAATCCTGCGGTATCTGTAATTTTTATGTGATTACCTTTGAACTTAATTATTTCTGAAATTGCATCTCTAGTTGTTCCAGGAGTGCTTGAAACTATAGATCTAGAGTCTCTTAAAATTGAATTAAAATAAGTAGATTTTCCAGCATTTGGCTTACCCAATATACCTATTTGAAAATAATTATTTTGGTTGTCATTTCTTTCGAAATTGGAAGGAAAAATTTTATTAAAAGAAGTTTTAAAATTTTTCATACCTAAGCCATTTTTTGCAGAAATTTCAAAAGAATTTTTTACTCCTAAAGAATAAAAATCTGAAGTATTATTTTTTGATTCTTTGGTTTCTGATTTATTGATTGCTAAAACATAATTTTTGCCTGATTTTCTTAAAATATCATTAATTTCAAAGTCTAATTGATGAATAGATTTAGAAGAGTCTACAAGAAATATCAAACCATCTGCATCTGAAATAGCTTTTTGAGTTTCTGCCAATATTAATTCATCAAATTTTGAAGAAGAATTTGTAATTCCCCCTGTGTCAACCAGAATATAGTCTGAATTACCAATTTTACACCCCGAATAGTTCCTATCTCTAGTTAAACCAGGAAAATCTGCAATTAAAGCTATATCTTCTCCAATAAGTTTATTAAAAAGAGATGATTTTCCTACGTTTGGTCTTCCGACTATTGCAATTAATGGGCCCATAAACAAAGTCTATATTCATTTAATTTTTAAAGCTGATATTTTTCCAGACTCGTCTAAAGTATATAAAGATTCGTTAATTGCGTAGATTTTGTAAATGGCTTGATTTGAAAGTTTGATTCTTCCCTCTATTTCTCCACTATTAAGATTTATTGCATGCAAATAGCCTTCAAAGTCTCCTACAATCATATGGTTTTTAAATCGTTTTGGCGAAGATAATTTTCTAAGCTTGAAATCGTTTACACTCCAAAGAGTATCTCCTCTAATGCCGTCATAACAATTGATAAAATCTTTAGAATCAACAATATAAGTTCTATTTTTTGCATGTATGATGTCGTTAATAGAGGATGTTGATCTCCTCCATATGATTCGACCCTGAGCTATTTCTATAGCTGATAAGTCACCTTGAAAGGAAACAGCATATGCTAATCCATTTGCAGAAATTACTGGCATTGCATCGATATCTATCATTCTCTCAATTTCAGAAACTCCTTCGGATATAGTCACCGGAACTTCCCATTGCACTACGCCAGTTCTTGATTCGATTTTAACTAAATTTCCATTGCCAAAACCAACATAAATAAATTTTTTATCGAATACGGGTTTGCTTGTTCCTCTCAGACTCAAGGGAGAAACCGTTGATTGATATTCCCATTTAAAATTTCCATTATTAAAATCAAGTGCAGTAATTTTTCCATTAGAACTTTGAACTGCAACTATTAAGCCATTAGTTGAGGGGCTTGATAAAACCTCCCCCTTAATTTTAGATTCCCATATTTTTTCTCCTGATTTGGCATCAAGAGAAATTATCTTTCCGTTTTCAGTTGCAAAAAAAATAGATTCAAATCCATATTCTAAGCCTGAGGAAATTTCAGTATTGAAACTTTTTTTCCAGATTTTATCGCCGTTAAGGTCTAAAGCTGAAACATCTCCTTGTTTTGTAAAGACAAAAACATTGTTTTCATTAAATGCCAAATCAACATCTCCTAAAGGAAAGTCATTGAAAATCTTTTTTGACCAACTTTTCTCAAAAAAAACTTTAGATTCAATATTATTTAACTCAGCTGGCTTTTCTTCTTCTTTGGAGTCTGATTGACAAGAAATTATCAAAACAGATAAAAGAATTATTGATAACTTTTTTAGCATTGGTGTTTAGTTTTTGATAGTTGATAGTTTAATTTTTATTAATTCTTTGTGAATTTCTGACGAAGATATATCAAGAGCAATTTGGTAATTTTTTTTTGCTTCCAAAATATTTAAAGACTCCATTTGGGCATCGCCTAAAAACTCGTACTTCAGTTCATTGAAAAAAATAAAATCTTTGCTTAACACCTCTATTGCCTCATTTAGCTCACTTTGAGATATTAAAAGTAATGAATATTTCAATCTTGATAAATCCCTAAGAAAGCTAACCTCGTCTCCCTTTTTTTCTAAATCTAAATAAGCTTCTCTCAGTTTATCCAAGGAGCCTTCAAAGTTATTTGAGTTAAAATTCAATTCAGAAATTTCAAGATTCATCAGAATTGAATAAATTTGATCTGGATAGTTTTCTTTTGTTTCTTCTTCAATCGAATTCAATTTTTCAAAATCAATGTTTTCATTATTTAAAAGGGAATTAAATTCATCAAAAAGAATAGATGCCTCTTTAGAATTTTTTTCTTGAATATAGCTTTGATATAGGATCCAACCAAAAATTGACGAAAGAAGTAAAAAAACGAAAATAATTTTTAAATAATTTTCTTTAATCCAATCTAAAGAAGTTTGTATAAAGCTGTTTTGAATTGAGTCATTCATTTGTTAAATTTAAAAAAGAAAAAAGTTTTTCTTCAGATAGTTTTTCATAATTTTTTTCTGAATCTAAATCTTTGATGGTATAAGTTGAAGATTCTACTTCCTCTCTCCCTATAATAATTGCAAAATTAAATTTATTTTTAATAGCTCTTTTCAGTTCTGATTTTAAATTTACGTTCAGACCAGAAAACCTTACTCCTATGTCTGGAAAATTTAATCTAATTTTTTCAGATATCGAGTTTCCTTGTTTTAAAAAATTTTTATCAAGTAGAATAACAGCAATTAGTTTTTGTGACGGGAACTTGTACTTGTCCTTACATGCAATAATTAGACGGTCTATACCTAGTGAAGCTCCGATAGCAGGAGTTTGTCGACCACCAAGCTTTTTAGCTAGACTGTCATACCTTCCTCCAGCACAAAAAGTATTTTGACTTCCTAATGAATCAGATTTCCATTCAAAAACTGCATCATTATAATAATCAAGCCCTCTTACTAAATTTTCGTTTTCTTTGTATTCAATACCAAAATCATTTAAAAGATTTTTTAATAAATTAAAATTTGAAGTTGAATTTTTGGATCTAAATTCTGCAATTTTAGGTGCGTTCGATAATACTTCTTTTGTTTCAGTTGATTTAGAATCCAAAATTCTTAAAGGATTTTTTTCTAATCTATTTTGACTATCCTTATCCAGTTTGCTTTTTAAAGGTTTAAGAAAAGCCTGAAGAGCTTTAGAAAAATTTCTTTGATCTTCTTCAGATCCCAACGAATTTATCTCTAATCTTGAGTCCTGAATTTTGTATTTTTTAACTATTGTTTCGATAATTTGAAATACTTCTAGTTCTGCAGACATAGATTCAATTCCAAATAGTTCAGCACTAAGCTGAAAAAATTCTCTGTTTCTTCCTTTTTGAGGCCTTTCATATCTATACATAGGTCCTGAATAAAAAAGTCTTTGCGGACCTTTATCTAGGAGACCTTGATTAATAGCAACCCTCATACATCCAGCAGTTCCTTCAGGTCTTAAGGTTAAAGACTTATCACTTTTACTATTAAAAGTGAACATTTCTTTATTTACAATATCCGTTTCACTCCCAACAGATCTCTCAAATAGATTTGTGTATTCAATAATAGGCAATCTAATTTCGGAATATGAAAAACTTTTCATTAATTTTTCAGAAAAATTAAGCACATGACTCCAATAATGAGTTTCCTCAACTGGAATATTATGCATTCCTCTTACTTTTTCAAATTTACTCATGCTTTTGTAATGATTTTTTTCTTTTCTTTTTTTATTTCCTTCACCTTTTGTCTAACCATTTTTTCTAAGTGATTGATAATTTCATCATTATCTATTTTATGATCAGGAGAACCATCAATATAAATTAAACTCTTCGGGGATGCTCCGGTTAAACCTACGTGAGCAGCTTTAGACTCTCCTGGACCATTCACGTAACAACCTATCACAGCAACGTCTATTGATTCTTTAATATCTTCTAATCTAACCTCTAATTCGTTCATGGTCTTAATCACATCAAAATTTTGTCTAGAGCAACTTGGACAAGCTATGAAATTTATACCTTTTTTTCTTAAGCCTAATGATTTTAAAATATCAAAACCTACCTTGATTTCATCTACCGGATCAGAAGCCAGTGATACTCTTATAGTATCTCCAATTCCTTCTTTTAATAATTGTCCAATGGCTATTGAAGATTTTACTGTTCCGGATCTCAGCCCTCCTGCTTCCGTTAATCCTAAATGAAGAGGCTGAGAAATTTCTTTTGCAATTAGCCTATAACTTTCAGTCATCATGAATACATCTGACGCCTTAATACTAAGTTTAAAGTTATTAAAATTAAGTTTTTGGAGTATTTCCACATTAGCCAATGCAGATTCAACTAATGCTTCTGGGCAAGGTTCTCCATATTTTTTTTGTAATTTTTTCTCCAATGATCCGGCGTTCACTCCAATTCTTATCGGAATTCCATGTATTTCTGCACAATTTACAACTTCCATCACTTTTTGTTTGGATCCTATATTTCCAGGATTTATTCTCAAACAATCCGCACCCTTTTCAGCAACCTTTAGTGCTATTTTGTAGTCAAAATGTATATCTGCAACAAGAGGTACATTCACCATTTTTTTTATTTGAGCGAAAGCATCTACTGATTCTTCAGTTGGAGTAGATATTCTTACTATATCGGCACCAGCATTTTGAAGTTCTTTTACTTGATCTAAGGTCGCTTTTACATCCTCAGTATTTGTATTTGTCATACTTTGGACTGAAATTGGAGAATCTCCTCCAATAGAAACATTCCCAACTTTAATTAAAGATGATTTTCTTCTTGTAATTTTGTTATTAGTATTCAATTTAAAACTCTATCTTATTTCGAAATAACTATAATTAGCATCTTTTTTAGAAATTTTAGATATATTAATTATTTTATTATTGATCAGTATTTTTGTTGCCTCAGGATTTCCTATTTTAAAGATTAATGGCCTATAACCCAAGACTTCTCGTTCCTCGTTTTGCATCAATTCATAGATCAAATTTTTATCATTTCCTTCTTCAATAATTATCCAACTTTCTTCAGAAACAACTATTTTTATTCTGTCTGGTTCAATTTCTGTTGACTTATCTATGCCATTCTCAACTTCTTTTATTTTAGGTAGTGATGTATTTTCTAAAGTAGATTTTTCTTTTTGATCTTCTAGAAAAACTTCTTTATTTTCTATTTCAACTAAGTTTTCTAAAAGCTCTTTTTCATCACCGAAATCATCTGATTCTGTGATAGTCATCGTTAATATTAGACTGAAAACTGAAAAAATAAATATACTAGGCACTAAATAAGGAAAATTAATTAAAAAGCTTAGATATTTATTTTTTTCTTTTTTTTCTTCCCCAGCTTTTTTTTCAAAATTTAATTCTGAAATAGAAGTATTGTATTCTTGAAGACATGTTTTTGGATTAACGTCCAAAAAGGAAAAATATTTTTTAATATGAAATTCAGAGTAAATCTTTGCGGGAAGAGAACTGAAATCTCCATTTTCTAAAGATATTAAAAAACTTATCGGAATCTTAGTTAAATCTGAACATTGTTCCAGTGAAAGCCCTTTGGAAGATCTCGCACTTTTTAATTGAGATTCCCAGTTTGAATTCATTTTTTTAGAAAATTTTACTCATTATAGCAATTTCTCTTGCTGCCGACTGAGAAGAATCAGATCCATGAACAGCATTTTTTGACAAAGATTCAGCAAATAATTTTCTTAAGGTTCCTTCTTCGGCTTCATCGGGATTAGTAGCACCCATTAAAGATCTATAAGATTTTATTGCATTATCCCCTTCAAGAACTTGTACAACAACTTCACCTGAAATAATAAATTCTACTAATTCATTAAAGAATGGTTTTGAAGCATGCTCCTTATAAAAATCTCTTGCAATTTCTTCAGTTAAAAAAGTTTTTTTTGATTTAATAATTTTTAAACCTGAAGAAATAATTTTTTCATTAATCTTATCTTCAAAACCGTTTTTTACAGCATCAGGCTTAATAATACATAAAGTTGTTTCCATGCTCTGCTCCTAAATTACTAGTCTATTTCTTCAATCCATAAAGCTTGAATTGCCTCTAATATTCTTTCCCCACATCGTTCAGGATCGTCTTCAAACTGCTCTAGAGAGCACACCATATTCATAAGGTCAGTAAAAAGCAATTTTTTCGGATCTTGTTCGGGATAAGCATCTATTAATGCATCTACAATTTCATAGGTATCAGTCCATTTCATAGCTAGTGAGGATTTTCCGATACCATGTTGATATTATACTTAGGTATTTCTATCTCTAAATCCTCTTCATCAAGAATAATTTGACAACTTAATCTTGATCGCTGTTCTAATCCCCAAGCCTTATCAAGTAAATCTTCCTCTTCTTCAGAAGCTTCATTTAATTTTTCGAAACCACTAGTAACTATTACGTGACAAGTTGTGCAAGCACAAGATAATTCACAAGCATGTTCAATATTTATTTTATTATCGAGCATGGCTTCGCACAGTGAAGAGCCTTTTTCAGCCTCAATTACTGCACCTTTTGGACAGATTTCTGAATGAGGTTTAATTTTTATTTTTGGCATTAGATGCTAAAGCTTTCGCCGCATCCACATTGGGCAGAAACATTAGGATTAATGAACGAGAGGTTAGAATTAACTCCTTCTTTAACATAATCTATTGTTGTCCCATTCAAAAAAGTAAAGCTTTTTTCATCAATTAGTATTCTAAAATCTTCGAATTCAAATTCTAAGTCGTCTTTATTGACTTTTTCAGAAAATTCAAGGAAATAGGCATATCCCGAGCATCCAGAGTCTCTTATTCCAATTCTAATATTTTGGTTCTCTTTGCCTTGAAGTAAAGAGGAAAAATGTTTTGCAGCAGATTGAGTTAACTCAAAATGGTTATTGGTTGTGTTTACGAATTTCGTCATTACTTTCAAAGTCATTTATAGCTTTCTTTATGGCTTCCTCAGCAAGAACACTGCAATGAATTTTAATCGGAGGAAGCTCTAAGATATCGACAATTTCTTGATTACATATTTCTTTAGCTTCTTCTAAAGTTTTACCTTTTAGCATGTCAATTAGCTGTCCGCTAGAAGCAATAGCTGATCCACAACCATAAGTTTTGAATTTTGCATCAACGATTTTTTTTACACCATCTATGTCGTCACATTTTATTTGAAGTTTCATGACGTCACCACAAGCTGGAGCACCTACGATCCCCGTCCCCACTTTGTCAAAATCTGCGTCGCCTGGCTTCCATCTACCTACGCTTGCAGCCTTTGGATCTTTCAAAGTTTTTTCAAACTTATCAACAACTTTATTTGAATATGCCATTTATACTACCCCTTAATATTAACTAGCCCACTCTATTTTACTTAAATCAACGCCATCAAGATACATTTCCCATAAGGGAGATATTTCTCTTAACTGTTGAACAGAAGTTTTTACTAAATCTACAGTAAAATCAACATCTTCTTCTTTAGTAAATCTACCAAAAGAGAATCTAATCGAGCTATGAGCTAATTCATCTGGACGACCTAAAGCTCTTAAAACATAAGATGGCTCTAAACTTGCAGAAGTACAAGCCGATCCAGAAGATACAGCTATGTTCTTCAATGCCATTATTAGAGACTCACCCTCAACGTAATTAAAAGATAAATTAAAAATACCTGGATAACCATTTTCCAAATCACCATTGACGTAAATTTCTTCCATATCCTTTAATCCTTCATAAAGCCTTTTTTTAAATGAGTTTATTTTTTTAAAATCGGAATCTATTTCTTCTTTTGCCAATCTAAAAGACTCTCCTAATCCAACTATTTGATGAGTCGGTAAAGTCCCTGCTCTTATACCTCTTTCTTGCCCTCCGCCGTGAAATAAAGCCTGTAATCTAACTCTTGGTTTCCTTCTTATATAAAGAGCTCCTATACCTTTTGGTCCATAGATTTTGTGAGCTGAAAATGACATAAGATCAATGCACGAAGAATCTAAATTAATAGGAATCTTTCCAGCACTTTGTGCTGCATCCACATGAAACAAGATTCCTTTATCTCTTGTTATTTCGCCTATTTTTTCAATATCATTAATGACGCCTATTTCATTATTGATATGCATTAAAGAAACTAGAGTTGTATCTTCTCTTAAAGCTTCTTTTACTATCTCAGGTGAAATAGAACCATTCTCATCTACGTCTAAATATGTTACTTCNAATCCCTCTTTTTCTAGTTGCCTGCATGTATCTAAAACAGCTTTATGCTCTATTTTAGAAGTAACGATATGCTTACCTTTATTTTTGTAAAAATAAGCAGCCCCTTTGATTGCAAGGTTATCTGACTCAGTAGCACCTGAAGTAAAAATAATTTCACGAGGATCACACGAAACTAAATTAGCAACATTAAGTCTTGCTTCTTCAACAAGTTCTTCAGCTTTCCATCCAAAAGAATGAGATCTCGAGCCAGCATTGCCAAAATCTCCATCAAAAGTCAGGCAGTCTTTCATTTTTTCTACTACCCTCGGGTCAACAGGAGTCGTAGAAGCATAATCTAGATAAATTGGTTTCATAGAGTAATTATGTTGTCATAGAGAATAATTACAAGGTAAGGTACACCTAAAATATCTAAAAGTATATCCTTATCCATTTCAATGCCCTAAGGTACAGCAGAATTTATAAAAAGTAAAGTAAATGAATTTTTTTTTCAAGTTAAAAACCGCTATATATAAGGAAAAAACTTTACTTATAGCTTTAATATCTATAAAATAATTTTTTTATTTAATTAAAATTAAATTGATAAAAGGTACAGTTAACTCTACAAAATAATGGAAGATAAAAAATATTTATATAAAAGGAACAACATTTGGTGGGTTAAAGTCGCAGTTCCTAAATCACAAAGAGATAAATTTGGTTATGATTTAAGGCAAACTACTGGAAAGTCTGACTTAGATGAAGCCAGAAGTGTAAGAGATCATATAGTTGAATCGTTAAAATCAAAGCTTAGTGAATCTGAAAATTATATTCCGTTACCTTCCACGAAATTTATGGAAAAAACAAATATTGAGAATCCTCAATATTTTCATAAAGTAGTTGATTGCCAATACGCCTGCCCTGCTCACACAAACGTTCCAGAGTATATTAGATTAATAGCACAGAAAAAATATACTGATGCCTATATGTTGAATTGGGAATCAAATGTGTTTCCAGGAATCCTTGGAAGAGTTTGTGATAGACCTTGTGAACCAGCTTGCAGAAGAGGTCGAACTCATGAGAAGTCAGTTGCAATTTGTAGACTTAAGAGGGTTACTTATGATTACAAAGACGATGTAGAAAAATATATTCCTAAGTCACCAAAAATTAAAAATGGAAAAAAGATAGCTCTAATAGGAGCTGGACCAGCATCTCTTACCGTGGCAAGAGATCTTTTGCCTTTAGGTTACGAATGCACTATTTTTGAAAAAGACCATAAAGCTGGAGGTTTGATGAGAACAAATATTCCATCTTTTAGGCTTCCTGCAGATGTTCTTGATGAAGAAATTTACAGGATTATAGATATGGGGGCTGAATTAAAACTCAACTCCTACATAGATAAATTGAAACCTGTTATAGATGAATATGATTCTGTGTTCATTGGAACTGGAGCTCCAAAAGGAAAAGATTTAAACCTTAAAGGGAGAGAGATTTCCTCAGAAAATATTCATATAGGAATAGATTGGCTAACAAGCATAGCTTTCGAGCACGTCAAAAAAATCGGAAAAAAAGTAGTCGTAATTGGCGGCGGAAATACTGCAATGGATTGTTGTAGGTCTGCTCTTAGATTGGGAGCAACTGATGTAAAAGTTACTGTGCGAAGCCCTTTTTCACAAATGAAAGCATCAGAATGGGAAATTGAAGAGACAATGGAAGAAGGAATTCCTATTTTAGATAATACTTCACCAAAAGAATTTTTGTTTGATGATAAGGGAAAACTTTGTGGAGTGAAATTTGAAAAAATGGAACAAGTTGAGATTGATGGAAGAAAGAAAATGCAATCTACTGGTGAAGAGTTAACTATTGAATGTGATGATGTTCTTTTAGCAATAGGTCAGGAAAACGCTTTTCCTTGGATTGAAAAAGATATTGGAATTGAATTTGGTGAATGGGAAATGCCAGTCGTAGATAAATTAACGATGCAATCTACACACCCAAAGGTTTTTTTTGGTGGTGACTCAGCATGGGGGCCTGAAAATATAATATGGGCTGTTTCTCATGGTCATCAGGCAGCGATTTCTATTGATAACTTTTGTTCTGGAGTTAGTTTAAAAGAAAGGCCAGATCCAATCACAAATTTAGTTAGTCAAAAAATGGGTATACATGAATGGTCTTATGATAATGATATTTCTCAAGAAAAAAGATTTTCTGTTCCTCATGAAGAATTATCTAAGTCATTAAAAAACTTAAAAACTGAAGTAGAACTTGGTTTTGATGAAGAATTAGCTCTTGAGGAAGCTCAAAGATGTCTGAACTGTGACATGCAAACAGTTTTTGAAGATGACTTGTGTATTGAATGTGATGCTTGTGTAGATATTTGTCCTACAGATTGTATTAATTTTGTTGATAATGACACAGAAGAAAAAGTAAGAGATAAACTAAGAGTGCCCGCTTTAAATTTAGATCAAAGTCTATATGTTTCTGGAAAATTAAAAACTGGAAGAAGAATGGTGAAAGATGAAGACATGTGTGTTCATTGTGGTCTTTGTGCTGAAAGATGTCCCACAGGGGCATGGGATATTAAGAAAAACTCCTACAAAGAGAGTCATACTTTGACAAATAAAGTTGTAGCCAAGGAAGTTGCATAATGCATGAAGTAAAATCAGTTGAATCTATTCAGTCTGTTAATGACTTTGTCATAAAGTTCGCAAATGTAAATGGTTCCGGTTCTGCAAGTGCAAATCAAATGTTTGCAAAAGCTATGTTTAGAATGGGAATTCCAGTTAGTCCAAAGAATATATTTCCTTCCAATATTCAAGGATTGCCCACTTGGTTTGAAGTACGGGTTAACGAGAAAGGTTACTTAGGAAGCAGAGGTGGAGTGGATATAGCTGTTGCAATGAATCCTCAAAGTTATTCCAAAGATGTTGATGAAATTTTACCTGGTGGGTACCTTTTGTATGATTCAACTTGGAAAAGAAATTTCAATAGAAAAGATATAACTATTATTGAAATACCTCTTACACAATTATGTGTCGATGCTTTCAAGAATCCTAAACAAAGGCCTCTTTTTAAAAATATCGCATATGTAGGCGCTTTGTCTGTTCTATTGAATATTGAATATGAAGTACTTGAAAATATTATTTCTGAACAATTTATTAAAAAACCTGCTTTGATCGAACCAAACTTAAAAGCTTTAAATCTAGGTAGAAATTATGTTTTGGAAAATCTTCCTTACCCCTTAGGAATAACTGTTGCAAGAGCAGATAAATTAAAAGATAAAATTCTAATTTCTGGAAATGAGGCTGCAGGTTTGGGCGCTGTTTATGGGGGCGCTACTTTTTGTTCCTGGTACCCTATTACTCCTTCAACATCTCTCGCAGAAGGATATGAGAAATATGCTAAAAAATTTAGAATAGAAAATAATACTGGTAAAAATCTTTTTGCAAGTGTGCAAGCAGAAGATGAGTTAGCTGCTATAGGAATGGCAATAGGTGCTAATTGGAATGGGGCAAGAGGATTTACCGCTACCTCTGGGCCAGGCATCTCACTAATGAGTGAATTTCTTGGTTTAGCCTATTTCGCAGAAATACCTTTAGTCTTATTTAATGTTCAAAGGGGAGGCCCTTCTACGGGTATGCCAACTAGAACTCAGCAATCAGATGTATTAGCCTGTGCTTATGCTTCTCATGGGGATACTAAACATGTAGTTCTATTTCCATCTGATCCAAAAGAATGTTTTGATTTTTCTGCTCAAGCATTTGATCTTGCGGATCAACTTCAAACTCCAATTTTTGTTGTAAGCGACCTAGATATGGGTATGAATGATTGGGTTTGCGATAAGTTTAAATGGGATGACGAATATAAATACAATAGAGGCAAAGTCTTAAATAAAGAAGATTTGGATGAGATAGAAAGTTTTGGAAGATATTTAGATATTGATAATGATGGAATTTGTTATAGAACTTATCCAGGAACTCATCCTGAAAAAGGTGCATTTTTTACAAGAGGAACCTCTCATGATGAATATGCTAGATATACCGAAGATGGGGAAGTGAATGCTGCTACTTTAAGTAGACTTATGAAGAAATTTAGAACAGCTTCAGAATTAGTTCCAGAACCAATCATAGAAATTAATGGTGAAGACAGTTGCGGTGTAATTTTTTATGGAAGCACATCTCCTGCAGTTCATGAAGCAAAAGATATATTGAAAGAAAAAGAAATTAATATTGATTTGATGCAGATTAGATCTTTTCCTTTTAATTTAGATGTATGGGAATTTATAGCTAATCACGATCGTATTTATGTTGTTGAGCAAAATAGAGATAGTCAAATGAGAACATTGATTATGGCTGAAGGAGGAATTTCTCCTGAAATTCTAAGACCTTTAGTCCATTTTACCGGAGATCCAATCCAGGCTAGTTATATTGTAAATAAAATATCAGAGCGAGAAGTAAACTACAAGTCACATATCAATGCAAAAAACAGATAAATATGTCATTTAAAAAACCAATAAATCATCACCCAAAACTTGAGACTAATAAACTAGGTCTTACTAGAAGAGACTACGAAGGAGCGGTTTCAACTCTCTGCGCAGGTTGTGGCCATGATTCAATTAGTGCAGCTATTATTGAGTCTTGTTTCAAACTAAACATAGAAGCCTATAAGGTGGCTAAGTTATCGGGAATTGGATGTTCTTCAAAAGCTCCGGCTTATTTTTTAGAACAATCTCATGGTTTTAATTCTGTTCATGGCCGAATGCCTTCAGTTGCTACAGGAGCAAATTGTGCAAACAGAGATCTTATGTATTTGGGTGTTTCAGGAGATGGTGATAGCGCGTCAATTGGTTTAGGCCAATTTGTTCATGCTATAAGAAGACAAGTTGATATGGTTTACTTTGTCGAAAATAATGGCACTTACGGATTAACTAAAGGACAGTTTTCCGCAACTAATGACCTAGAATCAAAAAATAAATATGGCGAAGACAATTTATTTAAACCGATAGATTTAGCAACGATGGCTATTCAATTAGGGGCGACATACGTTGCGAGAAGTTTTTCTGGAGATAGAGATCAACTCGTTCCTTTGATTATGGGAGCAATGCAGCATAAAGGTTTTGCTCTTTTAGACATCATTAGCCCTTGTGTTACATTCAATAACCATGATTCATCTACCAAAAGTTATGATTATATTCGAGACCATAATGAAGCTGTTGGAAAAACAGACTTTGTTCCTTTGGGAGAAGAAATATCTACTTCATACAAAGAGGGATCCAGTACAGAAATAAGTTTGCACGATGGATCTAAGCTAACTTTAGAAAAAACTGATGCAAATTTTGATCCCAGGGATGCTGGTAAAGCTTTAAATTTTATTAGAGAAAAAGAAAAAGAAGGAAAGGTTGTTACTGGTTTATTGTATATCAATGATCTTGCTAAGGATTTAAACGAAACTTTAAATGTAACTCAAACTCCTTTAAGCCAGCTTCAACAAGATGTTCTGTGTCCAGGAAGTAAAATTTTAGAGGAAATAAACCAGAGCTTAAGTTAAATCTACGCCCAAGCGGTGAGCTATTTCTTGATAAGACTCAACTACGTCTCCTAATCCCAATCTAAATCTATCTTTATCTAATTTCTTCTTAGTTTCTTTATCCCAAACTCTGCAACCGTCCGGAGTGAATTCATCACCAAGATAAATTTTGTTTTCAAATTTTCCAAATTCTAACTTGAAGTCAACAAGAATAAGGTCTGCAGTATCAAACAGTTTTACTAAGATATCATTGGTTTGAAGGGTCATTTTTTTCATTTCTTCTATATCTTTTTCATTAGCCCACCCAAAAGAAGTTATATGACAATCGTTTATCAATGGATCGCCTAAGTCATCATCTTTATAAAAGAATTCAAATATTGGAGGATCCATTACAGAAGCCTCTTCAAGTCCTAATCTTTTACATATACTTCCTGCAGCAAAGTTTCTTACTACGCACTCAATAGGAAACATCTCAAGAGACATCACAATACTCTCATTAGGGGCAGACACCTCTATATGATGATTTGCAACGCCTTCCTTTGAAAGGTGTTCCATAATAAAACTATTGAATCTGTTATTTACTGTTCCTTTACCAGCAATTTGCTCAATTTTCTTTCCATCAAAAGCTGAAGTATCGTCTCTGTATTCCATAATAAGTTTTGAATCATCAGAAGTTGTATACAAAGCTTTAGCTTTACCTGTTTTTAAGAGTTCTTTTCTTTCCAGCATTTAAGATAACACCTGATTAATTTGAGAAATAATTTCTTGAATAAATTCTTTATTTTGCTCTTCCATAGAAATAGAAATTATAGTCTCATTTTTCGCTATCTTCTCAACAAAAATTTTAATTTCTTTTGTATTTCCTCTTCCAAAAAAACCTTCATCAGATTTAATTTCTGTGATGAAAACACCTCTCTCTCTATCAAAATCATTAACTTTAAATTCGGCTATATTTAAAGTTCTTTGTAAGGCAGACCAAGCTCTGGGAAAGCCAACCATAAGTCTAATTTTTGAAAATCCATCCTCATCAATAAATACTTCTGTTTTATCATTCGAATTTAAATTTAAAGCTATCAGAGAAGTCCCTGTTACGGAGCCTATATCACTAAGGCCGTTTAAAATATTTGTTGAAACAGATTTGACATAGTCGTCGTCAGAATTTTTATTCCATGTGGTTCCTTCTAAGATTTCGTAGGAAATAAAAATTTCAGTACTCTCTCTTTGTAAACCACTTTCTACTTTAAAAACAAATCTAGTTTTAAAATTATCTTTGTTAATTTCTTCAGTAAATATTTCTCCTGTTTTTGGATTAGCTCTGGCAATATTTAATTCTTTGTTTTGATTCAAGTATTCTTGAAGCATAGGCCAAGCTTTACTTGGTTCGAGACTTAAATAAATCCATCTAATTTCTCCTAATTTATGAAGACGTAATTCATTATTTGACTCAGACGAAAAAAATTGTTTTGGCAAAGGGAGTTCATAAACTTTCTGAGGACTGGGAACTGAAGTATTTGGAATAGGGTATAAATCTATAGATTTCGATATATTTTGTCCCAATATTTTTTCTGCATTTTCATTATCTTTGGCAGAGAGGTATTTATTAGATTTATTATTTTCGGGATTCGAGGCGCAAGACGCTAAAATTAAAAAAAATAAGGCTAATATTAATTTCATTATATTAAATCTAGGTTTTTAAGTTCTTTTTTTAAACTCTCATGAAATTTTGAATCCAAAATAGTAAGAGGAAGGCGAATTCCTAATTTTATAAAACCCATTAAAAACAATGCGTATTTTACAGGAATTGGATTCGACTCAACAAAAAGAATTTTATTCAAAGCAGTAATTTTTTCGTCTATTTTTTTTCCTTCTTCATTTTTTTCCAGAGCCAAGCGAGTCATTTCTGAAATCAATTTTGGAACTATATTTGAAGAAACTGATATTGTGCCGTGCCCTCCTCTCATAAGGAACTCATAGGAAGTTTCGTCATCTCCAGAGTATAAGAAAAATTTATCATCTTTTATTTCGTCTCTGCATAATTTTTTAATTTCTTCCAAATTATTCATTTCGCCTGTAGCATCTTTTATGCCAATTATATTTTCATGAAGAGATAACCTACGAATTGTTTCAGCTTCTATGAAGCATGCTGTTCGCGAAGGAACATTATAAAGAATTTGAGGAATTTGAATCTCATCAGCGATTTTTTTATGGTGCAAATATAATCCTTCTTGAGTTGGTTTATTGTAATAAGGAGATACTAAAAGAGCAGCATCTGCTCCTGCATCTTTAGCAGACTTAGTTAATTCCAAAGCTTCAATTGTTGAATTTGCTCCTGTTCCTGCAATTACTTTAATTCTTCCATTTACATACTTAACAAAATATTCAATTAAACTAACATGCTCTTCAAAATCAATTGTTGCGGATTCACCTGTTGTGCCGACTGCAACAATTGCAGAAATTGAGTTTTCTATCTGAAAGTCTATAAGATTGTTTAAAGATATGTAATCAACTGTTCCATCCTCGAACATAGGAGTGGCAATTGCTGTCATAGCACCTGTTAATTTCATCTGAGCAAAAGTTTAACTTTGTTGCAAAATTTTATACTATTTATATCTAAATACATAAAAGGATTAATCATATGAGCGTTAAAATAAATACAAAAGTTAAAAAATTTAAAGTTTTTGCTACTAATGAATTAGAAATTAATTCAGAGGAATTGCTTGGTAAAAATTTTGTAATATATTTTTACCCTAAGGACAATACTCCTGGATGCACTCAAGAAGGTGAAGATTTCAGAGATCTTTATAAGGAATTTAAAAAATTGAAAACTGAGATATATGGCGTCTCAAGAGATAGTTTGAAGTCTCATGAAGGATTTAAAGAAAAATACAAATATCCTTTTGAATTGATTTCTGATCCTGAAGAAAAATTATGTAATTTATTCAATGTAATTAAAGAAAAAAATATGTACGGCAAAAAGTATATGGGAATAGAAAGGAGTACTTTTCTTATAAATAAAGAAGGAAAATTATCTGCAGAATGGAGAAAGGTAAAGGTAAAAGGTCATGCTGCAGAAGTTTTAGAAGAAGTAAAAAAAATTAGCTAGTTTATTCTTTTTTAGGCCAAACTTTAAATACAGCTCTTATGAGAGTTGCGATAGGGACAGCTAACAAGAGACCCCAAAAACCCCAAATCCCGCCAAAAACTAAAATAGCAAGAATAATTAATACTGGATGAAGATTAACTTCATTGCCCATTAGCAAAGGAAATAAAACATTGCCGTCTAATATTTGTATTAATAAATAAATGAATAAGAATATAAAAAATGAGGTGTCAAGTCCCCATTGAAATAGCCCAATTGCTACTACGGGAATCGTAACCAAAATTGCTCCAAAAAGAGGTATCAATACCGACATGCCAACTAGGATTCCTAAAATGACCGAGTAATTAACGCCTAGGATTAAAAAGGCTAAAGTTGTAACAGAGCCTACTATTAACATTTCAAGTGCCTTACCTCGAACATATCCAAATAATTGTGTATTCAAATCGTTCCAAATTTGAGACAGTAAGATTCTCTTATTTGGCAAAAAATAAGTAACATAACTGAGCATTTCGCTCTTATCTTTGAGAAAGAAAAAAACAAGAATTGGGGTCAATATTAAAAAAATTAACGCATTCATTATTGCTGAGAATCCCGTATTAAGTTGAATTAAAACTTGTTCAGCTATTGAAGGTATAAAGGATGTGGAACTGGCAAAAATTTCTTCTACTTGTTCTGTGGTAAAAAAATTAGGATATCTAGTCATTAAATTGTCAAATAAGTTCTCAACAAAAGCTACAATTGCCGGAAGCTCGTTTAATAAAGAAGCAATTTGACCTGTGACGTATGGCAAACTCACCAAGACAATAAAATAAAAAACTAAAAAAATTGTAAAAGAAAAATAGAAAGCAATTTTCTTTGAATAGTTTTTACCTTCAAAGAAATTCATAACTCCATTGAGCAGATAAGCAATTAATATGCTAACAAAAATTGGGGTAATTGTTGACCCGACAAAATATAGCAAAACTCCAGCAATTATTAATAAAAAAAGAGCAGCAAATTGCTCTTCTTCATAAAAATAATTTCTAAAAAAACCCTTTAAATAATCAAACATAAGAGAATAATTTTTTTATAATAATCTCCATTTTATATGAAAAAATATTTATTTTTGATTTTATTAGCTCTATTTGGAGTTTTAGCGAACTCACAGAATATTGATTCTTTACCTTCGCTTGGAGATGCGTCATCCGGTTCTATTTCTCTTGCAGGAGAATATGATTTGGGGAGATTGTGGCTATCTTTATTTAGAAGTTCTGCTAAAGAGTATGACGACCCTATCTCGAAAAGCTATGTAAAAGACTTTATTTATAGAATTTCTGAAACCAGTGAGGTTAGAGATAGAAGATACGAATTTATTATCTTAGATGATCCATCAATAAATGCTTTTGCTGCGCCAGGGGGAATAATAGGAATAAATACTGGTATGTTTATAAAAACAGAAACAGAGGGACAATTTGCTTCAGTTATGTGTCACGAGTTAGCTCATTTAAGTCAAAGACATTATGCAAGGTCCCAACAGAATTCTAATCCACTAACAAATGCGTTAATTCTTTTAGGAAGCGTTGCGACCGCAGTTGTCACAGCTAATCCTCAGGCAATTCTCATTGCTCCTGCTTTGATTCAGCAGTTAGCAACAAATTACACCAGAGAAAACGAAAGAGAAGCCGATAGAATAGGTTTTAGAAATCTTGTAAACGCAGGTTTTGATCCAAGATCACAATCTCAAATGTTTCAGATTCTTCAAAAATCTCAAAGTGGAATAAATGAAGAATATTCATATCTCTTTACTCATCCAATTCCAAAAGAAAGAATTACCGATGCAAGAATTAGAGAAGAAAATGTTGATAATCAAATAAATTATAGAAATTCATTAGAATTTTATTTAGTTAAAGCCAGGGCCGAAGTCTATAATTCGAGAAATTTAAATTCTCTTGGAGATTTTTATTCAAATCAAAAGAATAATGAAAATAAAAAAATTAAACTTTACAAGAAATATGGATTATCTTTAGTTTTTAAAGAGCAAAAAAGATATGAAGAAGCATTTAAAGCTGCAAGAGAATTACTGCAAGAAATTCCATCTAATCTAATTTTTCAAACTAATATTTTAGAAATTCATTTAGCAGAAGGTAATTCTCTAGAAGCTATTTCTGTCGGAGAAAAGCTTTTAAGCGTTAATTCAAATAATTTTTCAATTTCTTACTTTCTTGCTAAAGCCTATATTTTAGACAATAACCCTGAAAAAGCTGAAGAAATTTTAATTAATTTATCCAAAGAAAACCCTAAAGATCCTTCTGTCTGGTATGAGTTAGCAGAAGCACAAGGTTTAGCAGGAAATATTATTGGCCTTCATAGATCTAGGGCTGAGTATTTTATTCTTACTGGAAGATACGATTCAGCTATATTCCAATTAAGAGAGGGATTAAAGTTGTCTAAAAATTTTTTTGAAATTAGAGAAAGTATTATCAATAAGCTTGAACAAATTTATAAGACTAAGCGAGCCTTGAAGGATTTAACTTAAATTTATCTAGGTAAATTTAATTTTTTATTTCCAGCTAGCAAATGAATATGGAGATGAAAAACTGTTTGTCCTGCTTTTTCTCCATTGTTTATTACGATGTTAAAAGCGTCTTCAACATTTAGTTTTCTAGACATATTGCCTGCTACTAACATTAAATGGCCTAGTAGACTTAAATCTTCTTCCTGAGCATCAGAAAGCTTTGATAACGGCTTTTTTGGAATAATTAGTAAATGAATAGGGGCTTGAGGATTGATATCATTAATTACAATACACATTTCATCTTCGTAAACAATTTCCGAAGGTATTTCCTTTTCAATTATTTTTTGAAAAATTGATTTACTAACCATTATAAAAAATCTTAAAACCTAAATATGTTGAAAACAAGCATAAAAATACTGTAAAAAAAGTATAAACAAGAAATATTAAAAAGCTTTCGTCGTTATAGAACACAAAAGCCTCTTTAGTAAATGCTGAGAATGTAGTGAATGCCCCCAAAAAACCTATAGCAAAAAAATTATTTATGAATAATGCATTTTCTTCTTCTTGATTAGAAATAAAATAACCAATCAAAAAACATCCTAACAAATTAACTAAAAAGGTCCCCAAAGGAATGCTAAATAAAACAAATTGTGAAAAGTAATTTGAAAAATAAAATCTGAGAGTTGCTCCCAAAGCTCCACCGAGTCCTATTAAAAAATAAGTCATTTTAAATTGGTGGGTCGTATAGGATTCGAACCTATGACCAATTGATTAAAAGCCAACTGCTCTACCAACTGAGCTAACGACCCAATTTTAGAAATTATATCAAATCAACTTTTGAATTTGAGTAATTCTTGTTCAGATAAAATTGAGGAACCTGATTCAGGGTAATTTAGTATTACTCTCTCAAAAAAAGCAATAGCTTCTTCGTTTTTTTCTAACTTTATAGAAATTAGGCCTAACTTATAAAGAGATACAGGAACTCTCTCATGATCAGGAAAATTATTAATCAATGATAAATATGTCTCGTAAGCATCCTCATTCATTTCTTGAAGAAAATATATTTCAGCTAACCAGAAATAGGAATCTACCAAATAAGCTCCTTTTGGATATGACAGAATTAAAAATCTTAAATTTTCTGCTGCTTCTGAATATCTAGAATTATCTATTAACTTTAAAGTATTGGACCATAAAGTAAATTCTTCTTCTTCACCATCTTTTTCAATTAATTCAGCTAAAGGGTTATTTAATTCAATTTTTTCTTCAACTACTTCCTCTTCTTTTGATAATAAAATTATTGCTTCCAGCTCATGGATTCTCTTGTCTAAATCAACGTATCTCGCTTGATTAGATTCATCTAATTTTTGAACTTCAAATGTATTTGAATCTATTTGATTGGATAGTCTAGCTAATTCATTTTCTAAATTTTCAATTTTTTCTAATATTAAATCTAAAGAATCATTATTTGCCTGTGCACTTACTGTAACGGCAATAAATAAAAATAAGAAAACAAAATTTTTCATCAATCTTAGAATATTAGAATAAAGATATCTCTACCCTTCTATTTTTTTTCCAAGCATTTTCATTTGAATTGATATCTATCGGTTTCTCTTCTCCATATGAAATTACCTTAATTTTAGATGAAGAAACGCCTTTGATTATTAAGTAATTTTTAACTTCTATTGCCCTTTTTTCTCCAAGAGCAAGGTTATATTCTCTTGTTCCTCTCTCATCGCAGTGGCCTTCTAATCTAATTGCTTTAGCATTTTTTGCAAAATCAACATATTTAGTGATGAGATCTTTAGAATCAGAGCTTAATGAAGCTTTATCAAATTCAAAATAAATTAAATCATCTAGATTAGTATCAATTTTTTCAACAAATGCATATTCATCGCTCTCTGCAGAAGCATAGCTAGTTGACGTTACCAAATCTGAAACTTGAGTTGCACATCCGACTATTAGGGGAAATATGCTTAATATGATTATTTTTTTGTATGTTTTCATTAGAACTCCTTAATTAATTATAAATTAATTACAATTATTAATTTGACAAATGTGTAACGCTTTAGTTCATGAAAGGTGACCATGCAGGTTCTCTTACAGATCCTAGTTTTACTGGTAATGTGAATTTTGATTTTCCATCTAAGGTAAGGCCTGCTAAGTAACCCTGAGTATTATTTTTTGTAGCATATATTATTATATTTCCATTTGGAGAAATCGTTGGAGATTCATCCAAAGTAGTTTTAGATATAGTATTTATAAATCTACTTTTTAGTTTTTTTGTTCCAATATGGAAAACTCCATTATTTCCATGAACAAGCACAATATCTTTTCCATCGGGGAAGTAACTTGCTCTGGCGTTATAATCGCCATCTAAGGTGACTCTTTTTATTCTATTCGAGGAAATAGTTAGTTCGTAAATTTGGGGAGAGCCGGATCTGTTTGAAGTGAAAAGCAGTTTTTTACTATTTGGTGACCAAGCAGGTTCTGTATCAATCCCATAATGAGTTGTGTGCCTCGATATTTTTTTATTTCTGAGATTATAAATATAAATATCAGGATTACCTGATAATGACATTACAAAAGCTAGTTTTTTATTATCTGGCGACCAAACCGGAGCGCTATTACTTAAACCAAGTGTTTTGATAGGCTCTCTATCGCCTGAAAACAAATCTTGCATATAAATTTCTGGAAAACCTTTTTCAAAAGAAACATATGCTAATTTTTTTAAATCTGAAGACCAGGAAGGCGACATTAAAGGTGCTTCGGACTCAAATAGAACTTGCTCATCAGATCCATCTATATCTGAAACACAAATTTTGTACTTATCTTTTGAAGGATTAAGAATATAAGCAATTTTTGTATTAAAAACTCCATTTAAACCTGTTATTGATTTATAAACGCGATTACTAATTACTTTGGAAATTTCTTCTTTTTCTGAATATTTACCTGAAATATCTCCTCTTAAAATTAATTTATTTAAAGAAATATTAAAAACGAAATATTCAATACGAATAAATTCTGAATTATTCTCTTGGAAACTTCCTAAGACGACATAGTCCACATTTAAAATTTTCCAATCTCTATTGAAAAAATTTTTTTCTGAGCTTGGAAAAGATAGCATTTCTTCTTTTGGTAACGCCTTAAATTCTCCAAATAAAGTAAGGTTGTCCTGAATGAGAAAAGAAATAGACTCACCTTCATTCAAATTGGATTTGAATGGTACCACTGCAATTTTAGGTAAATCTTTTGAGCCCTGAGAAATTTCGATTTTTAATTTAGCTTCAATTGTTAAAGAAAGAAAAACAAAAAAGAGAAGAAAATATTTCATAAAATTAATTCTTTGACTTAAAAACTAAATTAAAAGATCGAAAGTTTCTCTCAAAATATTTTCTGTCTAAACCAATTACTTCTGTTATGAAAGAAATACTAGATAATGCTGCCAAAGCAGATTCGTCAAAAACTTTATCTCCACTTGAGGAAATTAAATCAAAACTCAAGATTTCTCCAGACGGAGCTAAATTAATCANAAACTCTGATTGTATATTTTTGTTCCCTAGAGAAGGTTTTTTCCAAATTGAATTTATCCTATCTTGAATTAGAGCAATTGTTATTTGAACTTCTCTTCTTTCTTTAAGTAATTTAGTCTCAGCGATTTGGTCTTCTAACTTTCTTTTCGAGTCAAAATTGAGTTGTTTTTTTTTATCAACTTTTAAATCTTCAATTAATTCTTTTTTTTGAATATTTTTTTCTATCGATTCATTTTTTATATTTTCAATTTTTTTTAAATTATTTTCTTTCTCTATTGGAAAAGTTACAAATTCTATTGGAATCGTATTTATTCTGTCTTTTTGTGGAACAAAAATTGAAAAATCTATTGTAAGTATGGCTAATAAGAACAGATGAACGAAAATAGAATTTAAAAACCCTACAAAAGAATTAGTCATTTATAGGCTCAGTAATAAAATTTATCGAATCAGGTTTTAATTCTTGCAATAAAGACATTAATTTTGCGACTTCTCCAAAAATTACTCCTTTATCCGCTCTTATGTAAACCTCAATCGCATTATTATTATTAAGAATCTTCATAAGCTCCTCTTTAAGCTCAACTATAGAAAAAGGTTTATTTTTCGTAGATTCAAGATCTAAATAAAAATCACCGATAGAGCTTATAGAAATAGTAATATTTTCTAAATTTGCTTTTTTTACAGGTTGCGATTCAACATTAGGAAGTTCGACATCTATTCCCTGGATCATAAAAGGAGCTGTCACCATAAAAATGACAAGAAGAACTAACATTACATCAACATATGGAATTACATTTATTTCCGTAAGATATCTTCTTTTTTTTGAAGAGATCATGTTAAGAATCATTTTTAGAAAGAATTATTAAAAATTCTTCACTAAAATTTAAATAATTTTTTAAGATTTTATCGATGTTATTTACATTCCAGTTATATGATATTAATGCTGGTATCGCGGTAAATAAACCTAAAGCAGTTGCAACCAGCGCTTCTGAAATTCCAGGAGCTACTACTGTAATCGAAACTTGTGTTAACTGAGACAAGCCCCCAAATGCGTTCATTATTCCCCACACGGTCCCAAATAAACCAATAAATGGGCTTGCAGATGCAACTGTAGACAAAAAAGAAAGTCTATTATCCAACTGTTCTTCATGACGAGATATTGTTATTTCCATAGCTTTTTTTGAATTTTCTAAAGAGTTAGATTTTTGATATTCATCAAAACCAACGAAAAATATTTGTTCTAATCCTATCTTGTTTTTCTTTTTGGAAATATCTAGAAATAAAATATCTAATTTTTTTTCAGACCAAAAGAATTTTTCAAAGGAAAAAATATCTTTTTTTGCTCTGCTAAGTGTCATCCAACGCTCAAATATTATCCACCATGAACTTAAAGAGGCTAAAACTAAAATTATCATAACAGCTTGGACAACAATGCTGGCTTGCGAAAACATTGAAAAAATATCTAATTCAAATGAATTCAATTTGTCTCCTTAATCATATTGTTTAAAAGCTTCTCAGGTACAAGCATAGGTTTTTTTGATAAAGAATGAATCGAACCACAAAATATCTCTGCTTCACAAACCTTCTCTGAATCAAAATTGTAAATTGTTTGTGAAAAGTTAAAACTGACTTTCTTAACTTTTTTCAAACAGGTTTGAATTTTTATCAATTCGTCTAATTTTACTGGTTTTAAGTATTCAATAATAACTTTTCTAACAATAAATATTATTCCTATGTCCATTAACTCTTTTTGTTCGTATCCTAATGATCGTAAATATTCTGTTCTTGCTCGCTCACAAAATTTAAGATAATTTGCATAATAAACTACACCTTGCGCGTCTGTATCTTCGTAATAAACTCTGTAATCTATTGAATGCATGAATTATTTTTGGTGAGATTCTATATCTTCACTATAAAGAGTTTTTAAAATAAAAATAAAATCACTCCAAGATAAATCGCAAGTGTTATGGTTATTTTTTTCTAGGTTGGTGTTAATAGTATAAAGAGGCACCCTCACCTTTATAGGCCTATTGTTAAATTTATAAATTAAAGCCGGCAAACCTCTATCTTTTGCGGAGTCTAAAACTTGTAACCACCATTTCTCTACCGGCTCATTACCTTGACCATAACGTTTGCACTCTAAATACCAATTTCCAAGAATTAAATCTGGAAGAAACTTTTCTCTTGTTTGTTCTAATATTCTTTTGAGCGGTTTTGTTAAATTTAATTCTTTATTGAGAGAATTTGCTATTTCTCTCTCAAATGCAGCTCCTTTATTTCTGGAATTAGTCATGTTCGTTTAAAAATCTTTTGAAAATTCAGCATTTGAATGAACATTTTGTACATCGTCAAGATCGTCTAAATTTTCTAAGAGCTTAATTACTTTTTCAGAAGTATCGCCATCTAATTCAACATTTATAGAGGCATTCATTACTACTTCACTTTCTTCTATTTCAATTGTTTGAGAATCTAATGCTTCTTTTACGGCGGGTAAATTTTCAACGTCCATATTTATTAATGTTTTTCCATCTTCTAAAGGTTCTAAATCTTCTATGCCAGAAGGAATTAGGAGGTCTAATAATTTATCTTCATCTGAATCTTTAACAATAATTTGTCCTATTTTTTTAAATAAATATGATACAGATCCATCCGTTCCTAGACTTCCCCCAGATTTAGAAAAAGCATGCCTTACTTCTGCAACAGTTCTATTTCTATTATCGGTCATAGTCTCTACTAAAATAGCCACTCCACCAGGGCCATAGCCCTCATATAAAACTTCTTCTAAATTTTCAGATTCAGTATCTCCAGCACCTCTAGATACCGCTCTCTCAATAGTATCTTTAGGCATATTTGACCTAAATGCTCTATCTAAAGCTAGTCTCAATCTTGGATTGTCAGCGGCATCTGGACCACCTAGTCTCGCAGCAACAGTTATCTCTCTAATTAATTTCGAAAAGACTTTTTGTCGTTTTTCATCCTGTCTTCCCTTTTGATGCTTAATATTAGCCCACTTAGAATGTCCAGCCATATTTAATCCTTGGGTTGTATGGTGCTTTTAATTGCTAATTCACTAAGCTCATCATTAGAAATATTACTTGGGGCATCAGTCATGAGACAATACGCTGATTGCGTTTTTGGAAAGGCGATAACATCTCTAATTGAGTCTTTATTACAGATCAACATCACCAATCTATCAAGCCCAAATGCGATACCGCCATGCGGTGGGCAACCGTAATCTAAAGCCTCAAGAAAAAAACCAAATTTTTCTTCTGCTTCTTCATCTGAGATCCCTAAAATGGATAAAACTTTTCTTTGCTCTTTTGAATTATGTATACGCATTGACCCGCCACCTATTTCATACCCATTTAGAACAAGATCATAAGCATCTGCTCTTGCCATAGCTGGATTTTTTTCCAACATTTCTAAATTATCAGTAGTCCTTGTAAAGGGATGATGACTTGGAGAAAGTGATCCATCTTCAGCTTCATCAAAAACTGGAAAATCTTTGATCCAAAGAGGCGCCCACTTTTCTTTATCGATCAATTTAAGATCTTCGCCCAACTTTTCTCTTAATGCACCCATAGATTCATTGACAATTTTTTTATGCCCGGCACCAAAAAACACCGTGTCTCCTGATGAAATATCAAGCTTTTTAGAAAGACTCTCTATTTCATTTTCAGATAAAAATTTAAGAATTGGAGATTGCAATCCTTCTTTCAAGTCATTTGCATCATTCACCTTTATGTAAGCTAAACCTTTAGCTCCGTAATTACCTACAAATTTTGTATAATCATCGATCTGACTTCTAGATAAAGAGTTAGAAACTTTCAAGGATACCAAACGGGATTTTGCATCTTTAGCAGGATCGCCAAAGACCTTAAACTCGGAATCAGTAAATATATCTTTTACATCAATCAATTTAAGAGGATTTCTTAGATCAGGTTTATCTGATCCAAACTTTTTTATAGCCTCAGCATAAGTCATAACAGGAAAATCTTTTAACTCTACTTTTAAAACCTTTTTAAATACTTCTTTTATTAAATTTTCTCCAAGATTCATTACTTCTTCGGCTGAGGTAAAAGATGATTCGATATCTATTTGGGTAAATTCAGGTTGCCTGTCTTTTCTCGTATCTTCGTCTCTAAAACATCTTACAATTTGAAAGTATTTACCAAATCCACTGATCATCAATAATTGTTTAAAAAGTTGAGGTGACTGAGGTAATGCATAAAAACTACCTTGATTGACTCTGCTTGGAATTACAAAGTCCCTAGCGCCTTCTGGAGTAGCCTTAGTCATCATGGGTGTTTCAATGTCTAGGAAATCGTTAGATGTTAAAAACTGCCTTATTTCATTTGAAACGTTAGATCTTATTCTTATGGTTTCCTGCATTTCTGATCTTCTTAGATCAAGATATCTGTATTTAAGTCTAGTTTCTTCTCCAACTTTCACATATTCATCTAATTGAAATGGCATAGGTTTGCTTTTGGATAAAATAGATAAATTAGATGAATCTAATTCAATTTCTCCTGTTGTCATTTTTTTGTTAATAGTGCCTTTTGGTCTTTCCCTTATCTCACCAGATACGGAAATAACAAATTCATCTCTAATAGATTCAGCTACTTCAAATATTTCTTTATTTTGTGGCTCAACTACAACTTGAAGAATTTCGTTACCTTCACGTAAATCAATGAAAATAACGCCCCCATGATCTCTTATATTTTCAACCCATCCAGCAACAGATATTTCTTTTCCTAAATTTTTTTTACTTAAAGATGAAATTTTTGAGAGACTCATTTTTCTTTTTTTTCTGTTTTCTTGGAAGTATTGGTCGTTTTTTTTTCTTTCTTGTCTGATTGTACTAAATTTTTCTTCTTACCTGTTTTAAAGTCTGTTTCATACCACCCTTTTCCACCTAAACGAAAAGATGGAGCTGATATTACTTTTTTTGCAAAAGCTTTTGGAGAGCAATCACATTTTACTTTTTTATTAGATTCTGAAAGGCTTACGATTTTCTCGAACCGTTTCCCACACACATCACATTGAAATTCATATATTGGCATTAACTAACCTTTGTAAGACAAAAAAAAGTATAATTTCATTTTTAAATAGGAAACTCATTTTAATATGAAAGCCTCTTCATATCACTACAAAACCCTTAAGGACGCTCCTAGCGATACAGAATTGATCAGTCATAAATTGATGATTAGAGCTGGAATGATTAAACCTATAGCCTCAGGTATTTATACTTGGTTGCCCCTTGGGCTTAAGATTTTAAGAAAAATTGAAAATATTATTAGAGAAGAAATGAACAAAGGAGGATGCTTAGAAATTTGCATGCCAATGGTTCAACCTAAGAGTTTATGGGACGAGACAGGACGATCAGATGAATATGGACCAGAGTTATTAGGTTTTAAAGATAGAGGGAATAGAGATTTCTATTTGGGACCAACTCATGAAGAAGTTGTAACTGATTTAGCAAGAAAAGAAATTAATAGTCCTAAAGATTTGCCTTTAACACTTTATCAAATACAACCAAAATTTAGAGATGAAATAAGGCCTAGATTTGGAGTAATGAGAGCAAGAGAATTTCTTATGAAAGATGCATATTCTTTTGATCTAGACGAACAATCAATGCGAGACACCTATTCTAAGATTAAAGAAATTTATATAAAAATTTTTGAGAAGATGAATCTTGATTATAGAGTTGTTAATGCAGACTCAGGTTCTATAGGAGGAAGTTCATCAGAAGAGTTTCATGTTTTGGCTGACTCTGGAGAGGATCTATTAGCATTTAGTGACAAAAGTGACTTTGCCTGTAATGTTGAACTGATTGATCAAGATGACGTTGAAAAAATACCTGGAATGGATAGTCCTGACGGAAAAGGAAAATTAGACGTAAAAAGAGGTATTGAAGTTGGACATATATTTCAGCTAGGTAATAAATATAGCAAGTCTATGGGTCTCAAAGTACAAGATAATAATGAAATAAAGTATTTAGAAATGGGCTGTTATGGAATTGGTGTATCAAGAATTATTGCTGCTTCAATTGAGCAAAATCACGATGATAAAGGAATCATTTTTAATAAAGCTCTTTCACCTTTTGACTTGGTTATCGTATTAATCAATCAAAAAAATGAGAAAAATATTAATCTTAAAGCAAATAAATTTTATGAAAATTTATGTGATTTAGGAAATGATGTTCTGCTTGATGATAGAGACTGTTCTCCAGGAATAAAATTCTCAGATGCGGAGTTGATTGGTGTGCCCTATCAAGTAATTGTAAGCAAAAATTGTATAGAGGCTAATAGTTACGAAGTTGTTTCTAGAAAAGATTTATCAAAAAAACTACTTACTGAAGAAGAGTTATTCGCTTTCTTCAGTTAAATCTTCTGCATCTGGTAGTTCTTCTTTTGGCAATTCTTTTTCTTTAATTGCAGCATATATTTTATCTTCTATTTCCTGCATAATTTTTTGGTTTTGTTTTAGAAATTCTCCGGCATTGGTTTTACCTTGTCCTATCTTCTCACCTTCATATGAATACCAAGCTCCAGCTTTTTCAACTATTTTGTGCTCAGCACCAATATCTAATAACTCTCCAGCTTTATTGATTCCTTTGCCGTAAAGAATTTGGAATTCGGCCTGTCTAAATGGTGGCGCAACTTTGTTTTTAACTACTTTGACTCTCGTTTCATTTCCAGAAACCTCATCACCATCTTTCACTGTGCCAATTCTTCTTATATCTAATCTTACTGAAGAATAAAATTTTAGAGCATTTCCGCCAGATGTCGTTTCTGGGTTACCAAACATTACTCCGATTTTCATTCTTATTTGATTAATGAAAATTACAGTGGTATTGGATTTCTTTATATTTCCAGTTATTTTTCTTAAGGCTTGAGACATTAATCTTGCCTGTAGCCCAACATGATGGTCACCCATTTCTCCTTCTATTTCAGCTCGTGGAGTTAAGGCCGCTACTGAATCTATTACTAAAACATCTACTCCGCCAGATTTAACCATTATGTCTGCTACTTCCAGTGCCTGTTCTCCGTTATCCGGCTGAGAAAGCAATAGATCATCTACTTTGACTCCAAGTTTTTCGGCATAAATTGGATCCAAAGCATGTTCTGCATCTATAAAAGCTGCTGTTCCTCCTTGTTTTTGGCACTCAGCTATAACTTGAAGAGTTAAGGTAGTTTTTCCAGATGACTCGGGACCAAATATCTCTACTACCCTTCCTCTTGGTAAACCCATTACGCCAAGCGCCAAATCTAAACCTAGCGACCCTGTCGATATACTAGGAACATCTTCTACCTTCTTATCGCCCATCCTCATGATGGTTCCAGTACCAAATTGACTCTCAATTTGGGTTATAGCAGATGTTAAATTCTTATTCTTATCGGTTGATAAGTCCTCGTTTTTAGTGTTTTTAGTGTTTTTAGTGTTTTTTGAAGCCATAATATTAATTACTGTATGTTTATACAGTATTAAACAATATCTAATTTAATTTTGCAATGTTTTTAGAAATTTATTTATTTCAGTAAAGGCATAAAGAACGCTTTGATTTCTCACATCGTCTCTTTCTCCTTTAAAATGCATCGTACTAGTAATAATTTTTTCCAAATTTCCTAAAGCAAAACAAACTGTCCCAACAGGTCTCTCTTTAGAGCCTCCCCCAGGGCCCGCTATGCCACTAATAGCTATTCCGTAATCTGCTTGACCAAGTTGGATGCAACCAATAACCATTTCTTTGACAACTGATTCCGAAACAGCACCTTCTTTTAACAGAGTTTCTTTATTTACACCTAATATTTTTACCTTTGCACTATTTGAATAAGTTATCAGGCCTGTGCCAAACCATTTCGAACTTCCAGGAATTCCAGTAATTTCTTTTCCTAACCAACCTCCAGTGCATGATTCAGCCGTGCTAATGGTTTGGCTTCTATCAGACAAAAAATTACCTAGATATTCCAATAAAGAATATAAATCGGTCGTTGTTTCAGTCATATATAAATTATAATTCAACTATGACCTTTATTGTTGGCTCTGCTTGTATCAATTGTAAGCACACGGATTGCGTGGAAGTATGTCCTGTAGATTGTTTTTATGAGGGAGAAAATACCCTAGTAATAGATCCTGAAGAATGTATAGATTGTGGCTTATGCGAACCAGAATGCCCAGTTAATGCTATTTATGCTGAAGATGAGGTTCCTGCCGATGAGATAGATTTCATTGAAATCAACGAAAAATACTCAAAGATTTGGCCAAACATTACAGAGGCTAAAGCACCTATGCCTGATCATGAAAAATGGAAAGACGTTCCTAATAAAATAGACGCTTTAATTTTAGATTAGTTAGTTCAAAGAGAGAATCATGGGAATATCATTAGACTGGTTGAATCAACATAAACCAGGTAACACAGCAAAATTTTTTAATCTTGAATTTTTAGAACAAGTTGAAGACGTATATAAAATAAAAGTAACGTTTCCACCTGAATCCACAAACCCAATGAACATGGTTCAAGGCGGCATGATTGCTGCTGCAATGGACGATGCTACAGCAATGGTCATTATTTCCGCATACGAATTTAAGAAGGGCCCACTTTCAACAGATCTACATGTTTTATTTCATAGACCGGTTGCTTTAGGCGAGGCAGTGATTGAAGTTAGAATTATAAAACTCGGTCAGAAACTTGCTACTGTTGAAGGTAAATTATTTAATGCCGATAATAAGTTGGCAGCTACTTTACTCCATACTATTCAACCCTCTGATATGACTGATGTAGAAAAATCAAAAATTAAATAATGTGATCTATTTATCCTTTATTTTTCCACTCAACATCGGCACAAATAAAACGGAATCAAGAATAGTTTCTTTGAAATCATCCTTAGTTGTCTTTTCCAAAAAAATTAAACTTTGTTTGTTTTGATCTCCACAGGGGCAGATTAATTTGCCGCCAATATTTAATTGTGTTTTCAGAGTTGCAGGTATTTCCGAAATTGCTGCAGTACAAATAATGGCATCAAACTTTTTGGGTGCAGGCCAGCCTAAGGTGCCATCTGACCATTTAATTTGAAAATTTTTTATTCCTGCGTTCTTTAGATTTTCTTCAGCTCTTTCTGCTAATGGTTTTATTCTCTCTATTGAAAATACTTTTCGGCAAAATCTAGAAATGACTGCTGCTTGATAACCGCATCCAGTTCCTATTTCAAGGACTGCACCTAATGGTTTTTTTTCCAATACATTCCCTTTAATTAATACCTCTGTCATTTTTGCCACTACATAAGGTTGAGAGATCGTTTGTCGATAACCNATNGGNAATGACATNTCTTCATAAGCTCGGCTTGAAAAAGCGCCNTCNACAAATAAATGTCTAGGCGTCTTGAGAATTGCTTCTAAAACTCTTACATCAGAAATACCCTTAGTAGCTAAGGCTTCTGCAAGTGCAGTTCTTGCTCGTTCGTAGGTAAGTTCTGTTTTGTAGTTAGTTTTAAAATTTTCCAAGCCAANTATCCACAGCTTTTAGATTTGCTTTATCAAAAGTTGAAATCTTTATTGGTGAAATTGAAATATTTCCAGATTCTAAAGAACTAACATCATCTTCTATTTCATCATCGCTTGTAGCTTTTTCATCTATNAAAGTTTTAGTAACTTTCATTTGCGGTTGTTTAAATAAATTGTGATCAGGCACATTCACATTTAAAATAGATTTCTCTGATAAGTTCAAATTGGTAATATTTTCTAAAATTTTTAATACTGTTTTCGCAGCAAACGAATAATCTGAAATTTCAAAGGAAGAAACTGAAATTGCAATCGATGGATATTTCAAATCTCGGCCTTGAATTGCAGCACCAACGGTACCGGAATAAAGCATCAAATGGCCTATATTTGGCCCTGGATTTATCCCGGAAACAACCAAATCTGGAATAAAAGGGCAAAATTCCTCTAAAGCAAGACGTACACAGTCCACTGGAGTTCCATCAATTTTATAGATATTTTTTCCTATTTTTTGTTCAGTAATGGGAGTTAAAAAGGTTAATGCGCTGCTAAAGCCGCTTTTATTAGTATCCGGAGCCATCATAAAAACTTCATGTTGTTTGGATAACTCCTGAAACAAAGTTTTAATTCCCGGATGATCATAACCGTCATCATTGGTTAATAAAATCTTCATTTAATTTTTTCCAGTAACACGGTTGCATAAGCTGAAACACCCTCATTTCTTCCTTCTGGGCCCATGCCATCGGTAGTAGTAGCTTTACAAGATATATTACCCGCATCAATATTAATAACATCAGCTAATTTATTTTCCATATTACCTTTATGTGGTTCTAATCTTGGAACGTTACCGACAAAAGTAGAATCAATATTGATAACTACCATATTTAAATCGGCGATCTTGGTCATGATATTTTCTAAAATTATCAGGCTAGAAAGATTTTTTGTAGAATCGTCATCAGGCACAAAAGAACCTAAATCTCCCAAGTGTGCAGCGCCCAATAAAGCATCGCAAATTGCGTGCGTTACTACGTCACCATCTGAATGAGCAATGATTTGATAGCCACATGAAATTTCAACTCCACCCAGCGTCATTGAGTCTCCCTTTTCTATTTGGTGAGAATCGAACCCAAAACCGATTCGAAGATTATTACTCACAGACGTCCCATCAATTTTAAAAACAACTCGGCAATAGCAATGTCTTCTTTCTTAGTAACCTTTAGATTCATTCGACTTGAATTAATGGGTTTAATAGAACCTTTATAAAAACTATATACTGCGCTTACCTCATCATAGAATGTTTTTTCATTATTTACCGCTTCACCTAAAGCTTTAAATACATCTTCTAGAATAAAAACTTGTGGTGTGGCCGACAGCCAAATTTTATTTCGATCCAAAATTTTAGAAATTTTTTCTTTGCTGCTTTGATTAATACTTTCGTTAGGCTGATAAGCTAAAAAAGCACCCTGTCCGTCTTCTTTAATTTCTTCGTCTGCATACTCCATTAAAGTTTTTAAATCTTCTATTTGCAAACAAGGTCTAGCAGCATCATGAATTGCAACCAGACTGGATTTATCCTCTTGATCAATAAGAAGCTCCAAACCGGCCAAAACCGAGTTCATTCTGGTTGAACCCCCAAAACAAGAAATTATTTTTTCATGGTTTGAGATACTCAATGAAGGCCATAAATCGTCTTCTTCATTAGTTACTACACATATTTTTTTACAATTTTCATCCTTAATAAAAGGATCAATTGCATGCTCGAGAATTGTTTTTTCTCCTATCTTAAGAAATTGTTTCGCCGTACTGAGCTGAGCCCTAGCTCCAACTCCTGCAGCGGGTATTAATGCCAAATAATCATCAATCATTTTCTATTTCTATTATGATTTCCCCTTCTTTAATGAGACCCAACTCTTGTCTCGCGTAACCTTCCAAAGCATCTTCATCGTAAGTCAGACTTTCTAGTTCGCTTTCCAGATTTTTATTTTTCTCAATCTGTAAATTATTTTCTTTGGAAATAATTTCTTTTTTAGATTCTAGTTTCTTTATCTCATTAAAACTATACATTCCGAAAAAAATTTCATAAATATAATAAGTAAAAATTATGATTAATAAGATTATTATCCCCAAGGGAAAATTTTTAAATAAATTTCGAATCATTTATTCAATTCATTTCTTCCNAAAAATTCAAAGTTTTCCCAGGAGTCAATCATTAANAGNCTATTATATTTGGAAGTTCTATCTGATCTAGATGGNGCTCCTGTTTTTATTTGTCCNGCTCCAGAGCCAACTGCTAAATCTGCTATAAAACTATCTTCTGTTTCTCCTGATCTATGAGAAATTACAGTTTTATAATTATTCTCTTTAGCCAAATTTATTGTTTCTAAAGTCTCGGTTAGAGTTCCTATTTGATTAATTTTTATAAGAATTGAATTAGCTAGATTCTTTTGAATTCCTTCTTGAAATATATCTTTGTTGGTAACAAATAAATCATCTCCTACCAGTTGCGTTTCTTTTCCCATTTCTTTAGTAAGATTATTCCATCCTTGCCAGTCATTTTCATCTAAAGCGTCTTCAATAGAAGTAATTGGGTATGACTTTCTAAGCTCTTTGAGATAATTGATCAACTCATCACTTGAGAACTTTTTTTTGTCTGAAAATAAGTAACTTTCATCATCGAAAATTTCTGTTGATGCACAATCCAAAGCAAAAGTAACCTCTTCTTCAACTTTATAACCTGAACTTAAAATAGCTTCTGAAATAAGGTTCAAAGCTTCTTCTGGTGAATTTATTTCTGGGGCAAACCCTCCTTCATCGCCAACGGCAGTTGAAAATCCTTTTTTGTCTAGGGTTTCTTTGAGAGAATTAAAAACTTCTACCCCACAAGTTAATCCTTTTTTGAATGAAGAAAACCCAANTGGTTGAATCATAAACTCTTGAAAATCCAATCCGTTGTTAGCATGTGCGCCGCCATTTAAGATATTCATCATTGGTAAAGGCATTTTCATTTGAACGTTAGTATTAAAACAATCATTAAACAAAGTATTAATATACGAATATAATTTTTTCTTTTTTGCTGCTGCTGCTGCTTTGCATGTGGCTAGAGAAAGGGCCAAAGTGATATTAGCTCCAACTTTGGCTTTATTTTCTGTGCCGTCAAGCTCAATAATCTTTCGATCAATTTCTAGTTGATTTTCAACTTCCATGCCGATAAATGCCGGAAAAAAGGATTTTTCAGCATCTGTTATTACACCTTGAACACCCTTGCCGTTAAAGCTACCTGCTTTATCTCTTTTTTCAACGGCCTCTTTGGATCCTGTTGAAGCACCAGAAGGAACAAAACCAAATTCTTCTATATCATTTTCCAGAGTAACTCTAGTTGCAACTGTAGGAGTGCCTCTGGAATCTAAAATTTCATAGGCATCAATTTTTTTTATTTTCATTTTTTAAAAGCTTTTTATTAGATTATCAACTTCAGATACTTTTCTTAAAAAACCTTCGAACTCATCTAATTTTGTTGCTGACGGTCCGTCGCAAAGGGCTTGTTCAGGATTTGGATGGACTTCAATAAAGATTCCCGCTAGACCTATTGCGACACCTGATAATGCTAAATCAAGAGCTTGATTGCCTCTTCCTCCTGCCGAATCTCCTTGCGCACCAGGTAATTGCAGCGAATGTGTAACATCAAAAATAATTGGGCTATTAAGTTCCTTCATTTTTGACATTCCCAACATATCTACTACTAAATTGTTGTAACCAAACGAAGATCCTCTTTCACAAATCATTATTTTTTCATTACCAAAATTTTTACATTTCAAGATTATATTTTCAATTTGTTCTGGAGATAGAAACTGACCCTTCTTAATATTAAGAGGTTTATTTGTTTCGCAGGCAGCTTTAATTAAATCCGTTTGCCTGCATAAAAAAGCAGGAATCTGAATTACATCAACTACTTCTGCTACATCTTCAACTTGATTGATTTCATGAATATCAGTGATTAAATTAAAACCTTCGGTTTTTAAGTTTTTTAAAATTTCCAAGCCTTTTTTAATTCCTGGGCCTCTATATGAATCAACCGACGATCTATTAGCTTTATCAAACGATGCTTTAAAAATAAGTGGGTTACCAATTTCGGAGGTAACTTTTTTTAAAGTATTAGCTACTTCAATTGCCTGTTCTTCAGTCTCCAAAACGTTTAGGCCAGCAATAACAGCAAGCTTAGAAGAATTTGATACTTCAAAATTTGATAGCTCTATTTTATTCATTTTTTTAGTTTAATGTTTTTTTGCTGCTTTAACGAATCCTTTAAATAAAGGATGCCCTTCTCTTGGATCAGATGTAAATTCTGGATGAAATTGACATCCTACGAACCATTTGTGTCCTTTCAACTCAATTGCTTCAACCAGAGAATTATTTTCAGATTTTCCGATAATTTTCATACCGCCTTTTTCAAATAAAGGAAGATAATTATTATTAAATTCATAGCGATGCCTGTGCCTTTCAGAAATCTTTTCTTTCTTATAAAGCTTTGCCATTTTGCTATTCTTTTTTAAATTGCAAACCTGGCTTCCCAACCTCATTGTTCCACCCTTTTCTGACCTTTCTGATCTTATATGAATCAAACCATCTTCATCCATCCACTCAGTAATTAAGGCAATTACAGGGTTAGGTGTTTTTTTATCAAACTCTGTGCTATCTGCATCAATTTTTAAGACGTTTCTTGCAAATTCAATTACTGCAATTTGCATTCCAAGACAAATACCGAAATAAGGAATTTGTTTTATCCTTGCATAGTTAGCCATATTGATCATTCCTTCGATTCCTCTATTTCCAAATCCCCCTGGGATTAAAATACCGTCAGCTTTAAAATTCTTGATGCCATTTTTAAATTGTTCTGAATCATAATATTTAATTTCTACTTCTGTTTTATTATGTATNCCTGCATGAACCAAAGCTTCATTAACTGATTTATAAGCATCAGCTAACTCTGTATATTTTCCGACCATTGCAATAGTGGTTTTTCCTTTTCTTTCTTTTTCTAACGAAGATACTTTATTCCATTGGCTCAATTTTGCTCTGCCGCATCTTAATTTCAATTTATCAGTTATCTGTCTATCTAATCCCTGGGAATGCATCATCACTGGAATGGAGTGAATCGAATCAACATCTGGTAAAGTAAAAACGCATTCGGCTTCGACGTTAGTAAATAAAGCTATTTTTGAGCAATCAGCTTTTGACAATTTTTGTTCGGATCGGCAAATTAATAAATCCGCTTGAAGTCCATGGGATAATAAACTCTTTACAGAATGTTGAGTTGGTTTTGTTTTAGTCTCTCCCGATGAACTAAGATATGGAACCAATGTTAGATGTGCTAACAAAGCTCTAGTTGAGCCTAATTCAAGCTTCATTTGTCTTATTGCTTCTAAGAAAGGTTGAGATTCAATATCTCCAACAGTACCGCCGATTTCTACAATTGCAACATCATTACCTTTTGCTCCATCCTCAATTCTTTTCTTAATTTCATCTGTGATATGAGGTATTACCTGGACTGTCGTTCCCAAAAACTCTCCCTTCCTTTCTCTTCTTAAAACATCTTCGTAAACCTGTCCCGCGGTAAAATTATTTTTATGAGACATTTTTGAGTTCAAAAATCTCTCATAATGGCCTAAATCTAAATCAGTTTCCGAGCCATCCTCTGTGACAAAAACTTCTCCATGTTGAAAAGGAGACATGGTACCTGGATCTAAATTAATGTAAGGATCGAGTTTTAAAATGGTAACTTTAAGTTCTCTGCTTTCGAGAATTGCTCCTAAAGAAGCTGAAAGTATCCCTTTTCCAAGAGAAGAGACGACTCCTCCTGATACAAAAACATACTTTGGCTTATTTGCCATCTAAAAACCTAGTCAAGATGGAATATCATCTTAACAAGAAGATAGCTTAGCTACAATTAATTTAAGCTGTTTCTGAAAAATCTAATGGCTGTTCCAGAGAAACCCAATCAATATCTCCATCAGTAGGCCAATTCTCATACTCCAAGACACCTAATTCATCATAAAGAGGTCTAACCTTATCTGTTAAAAGCCCTATTCTTGATAAATTTGGCACTACTCTTGTGAACAATAAATGTTGAAAATTATTGGCAACGTCAGCCTTTTGAGCAAAAGCTTGGGCGTCTTCTTTGTCCCAACCAAAATTCTCATAAACATCAGCGGACATTAATCTTCCTCTCATTACAAGGCAAGCTTCATAAGCAAACATTGCTCTCTCTTCAAGCTCTTCTTTAGATAAAGTCTTAATGAACTCTTCCAAATAATTAACTCCAAAAGTAACATGACGAGCTTCATCTCTAATAATTAAATAAAGCATGTCTTTAAAAACAGGGTCATTTGTACCTTGTCTAGCTACATTAAATGCTGCCAGAGCAAGACCTTCGATAATTATTTGCATGCCAATAAATTTTAAGTCCCATCTAGGGTCAGTAAGAATTTTATCTAAAAGTGATTTCAATCCATTACCAATCGGGTACATTAATCTCTGTCTTGTTTGTATGTATTTGTTAAAGGCTTCTACATGTCTAGCCTCATCAAAAGTTTGAGAAGCAGCATACAATTTGGCATTGAAGGTTGGTGCACAGGAGACAAGTTGAGAAGCAACTAATAAGGCACCTTGTTCTCCATGTAAGAACTGACTTAAAGACCAAGAACCCCTATGTTGTAGGAATTTAAATTTATCTTCGTTTGATAGTTCTTGGTAGGGCTTATATTCATCCCAGAATATAGGTTGAGGAGTGTCTCCTCTATCAGGCATAGGTTGGGACCAATCTATATCGGTATCTGCATTCCAATTAAGTTCTTTACCAAGCTCATAAAGCCTCTTAATTCTATTATCTTGAATTGTGTAGTCCCAGTTGTAAGCTCCTGTTAATGGAGTTTGAAAAATCTCTGCTACGTCTTCAACTTGTTGCTCAGAGAGTCCCAATTCGTTTTCCACTGGAAATTCTCTAATTTTTCTTGGTGTTTCTTTAACTTTAGTAATTTTCATACAAAGATTTTATCTTTCCTTTAAAAAGAAATATATAAATTTTTATTTTTTTTATAAATATATTCGTTTTACTCGTGCGGATAACGAAGTCATTATTGAATAAGGAATATTTTTAGTTAATTTGGCAATTTTTTCTACTGGCAGATCCCTCCCCCATAAAACAACGTCTGCTTCATAATTTATATCTTTAAAATTTGAAAGATCTACTGCAGTTAAATCCATTGATACTTTACCAATAACCTTAGCCTTCTTTCCATTTACGAGAACAAAGCCATTATTACCCATCAGTGAAGGATACCCATCTGCATATCCAACAGGAAGTATGCCAATAATAGAATCTTTTTTTGCAGTCCATTTTCCATCGTAACCAACTTTATCTCCTTTCTTAACTGTTTTAATTGAAATTAGCTTTGTTTTAAAAGTTAAAACATTTTCTAAACTAATTTTATTTCCTATCTCTTTTTGGTCGATCCCATATAAAGAAATGCCAGGCCTTACTATATCTTTGTGTGAACTTCTATAATTTAATAGACCTCCAGAATTACATAAACTTGATAGGGGATTAAAGCCCATCTTATTTAATTTTTTTTCAATTTTATTAAAACTATCAATCTGTTTTTTGGATTTAATCTTTGAAGATTTAGTTCCAGCTGCTGACGAAAAATGACTCATTAAAACGATTTTTTTTGTTTTTACCTGAAGTTGCTTAAATGTATCAATAATTTCATCCTCCTTAAAACCTAATCTGTTCATTCCTGTGTCAATCTTTATCCAGACTTTAATTTCTTTAGGAAAATCATTAGTTCGTTCAATAAACCCAATTTGTCTTTTTGAATGAAACACTATATCTATTTTGTTTTTGATTAATAGATCAAATTCCTTTTGATCATAAGGTCCTTCCATGCATAAAATGTTTTTGTTGGTTATTTTTCTTATCTCCAATGCTTCTTCGGTAGTGGCCACACATAGCCCGTCTACCAAGTTTTCTATTTCTTTGACAACTTTTTTATAACCATGTCCATATGCATTAGCCTTTACAACGGGATATATAAGTGAATCTCGAGATAGAGATTTAATTTTTTTTAGATTTTTTCTTATTGCAGTCAAATTAATTTCTGCAACTGTAGGCCTAGTCACGATTACTCGTCCCAGTCATCATCAGGTCTTGTAAGAGCTGGGTCATCAAGAGCTAAATCTTCAAATTTTGCACATCGCGCAGCAAAATGAAGTTTCCTCTTTCCAGTTTCTCCATTTCTGTGCTTTGCAACAATTATTTCAGCAAGCCCTGCGGTTTCTGGCGTTTTTTCATAAACTTCTGGTCTAAATGGAAAGAGAATTAAATCAGCATCCTGTTCTAAAGCTCCCGAATCTCTCAAATCTGCCATTACAGGTCTTTTTGTTGTTCTTGATTCAGATGCTCTATTAAGCTGTGAAAGCGCAACGACTGGAACGTCTATTTCCTTTGCGATAGCTTTAACTGATCGAGAAATATCTCCCATTTCTGTTACTCTATTGTCGTTACCTGTATCTGAACTCATCAACTGTAAATAATCTATTGCAATAAGAGCAAGGTCAGGATGTTCTCTTTTTGTCCTTCTAGCTCTGGACAAAATCTCCGAAGGAGTTAAACCTGAAGTATCATCAATAAATAATCTACTTTTATGCAAAATTGACGCTGCTTCTTCAATTTTACGATGATCGTCTTCTGTCAAATCTTTGACTTGTTGTAATTTTTTTAAGTCTACTTTAGAAATAATTGAAAGAAGTCTATACATAATTGATCTATTAGACATTTCCATGCTAAAAAATAAAACTGGCAATCCATTTTGGATAAAGTTTGCTGCCATACTGAGTGCAAAAGCTGTTTTTCCCATACTTGGTCTGCCAGCAACTAGAATCAAGTCTCCTTCCTGAAGACCTAAAGTGATGTTGTCTAAGTCTCTAAACCCAGTACTAAACCCTACTAAAGGGGAATCAGATTTAGAAGTTTTTTCCATATTATCCCAAACAGGCTGTATCAAATCTGCAGCTAATTTGGGTCCATGTTTTCTGTCTAAAGAATCTCGTAATTTAACTAATTTATTTTCCGCAGAACTAAATGCTGTTTCACTTTCTAATGAGTCAGTTTCACTTGCCAGCTTACTTATATCAGTCGCAGTAGAAATTAGTTTTCTTAAACTTGAAGTCTGTTTAATTATTTCAGCATAATTAGAAAAGTTTGCTACCCCTGGAGTTTCAACCGCTAATTTTTTGATATATTCTTTTTCGTCGAACCCTCTGACGGAAGAAACGTCAGGGTCCGATGTTAAAGACTCTATCAAAGTAACAGTATCTAATTTGATGCCGAGATTATGAAGTTTTTTAATTGCTTTGAATATTAGTCTGTGTTCAGTTAACGCAAAATCGTCTTCTTCTATTAAAACTGCAACAGAGTCCCATAATTCTGGGTCCAAAAGCACTCCACCTAAGACTGCTTTCTCTGCTTCAATTGATGTAGGTTGCTCAAATTCATTTCTCATAAGACAGCAAAGTATTCTCCCATTAGAAAGAGTTTAAAACAAATAAGAATTTAATTTATTCGGCTTTTATAGACAAATTTATTGAAGCTATAACTTCTGCATGAAGTTCAATATCAATTTTTGATTCACCAACTTCCTTTAGAGACCCATCAGGTAATCTTATAGATTGTCTTTCTACCTCAAAGCCTTGAGCTTCAAGTCCTTCTGAAATTTCTTTGGTCCCAACAGAACCATACATTACTCCTTCTTCAGATACAGCAACTTTTAATTCCAAACTAAGATCATTTAATTTTTCATATATTTCTCTCGCAGATGTAATTTTTTGTTCTTCTGCTTTCATTAATTCTTCTTTTTCAGCTTCATAAACCTTGAGATTTTCTTCATTTGCTGGAATTGCTTTTCCTTGAGGAAGTAAAAAATTTCTACCATAACCTGACTTAACATCCACAAGGTCTCCAGGAGAACCAAGGCCTGTAATAGTTTCTTTCAAAATAATTTTCATAATTTAACTGTTATGACTGTCTGTGTAAGGAAGTAAAGCTAAAAGTCTTGCTCTTTTTATGGCGGTTGTAAGTTGTCTTTGGTATTTTGCGCTTGTTCCTGTCATCCTTGCAGGAGAGATTTTTCCTGACTCGTTAATAAACTTGGAGAGTAAATCAACATCTTTGTAATCAATTTCTTCAACATTTGCTGCAGAAAATTGGCAAACTCTTTTCTTATTCAATAGATTATCAGAATTTTGATTTCTAGACTTTTTCTTATCAAATTTCCTTTTCATTTATTTATCCTCCTGTTCATCAGAAAGTTCTGTATTTTCAATTATTTCTTCTGAATTAATTTCAGCTTTTCCATCCGTTTTAGCATTCTCACTTAAAGTTTTCTCAACATTAACTTGACTATTTTTTGTTTGAGACATTAGTGCTGAAGTTTCTGTTTCGGCCTTTCTCTTTTTAACTATGGATGATCTCAGGATAGTTTCATCAAATTTAAATAATGATTCAATTTCTTGTAAATCATTAGGTAAACATTCAAAATTTAATAAAAAATAATGCCCTTTTGAACAATCGTCTATTTGATAAGCTAAATCCCTTAATCCAATATCTTCGGCTCTATGCAATGTTCCGCTAATAGAAGATATTTGTTCTTTACATTTATCAAAAAGTTTAGAATCTTTCGATAATTGAGGATTTACAATAAATATTAATTCGTAATGGTTCATGTTCAGTCCTTTTGGTTAGTGCCTCTATGCTAAATGCAGTAGAAGCAAGGAAAGTTCGCGAAGTGTATTTTATAATAACTAGTTAAGCAATAGCTTTTTTTATGATTTTTTCCAAAATAGAAATAAAAGACTCATTATCAAAATTTGCTGATTTAGGAACTAAACTCTTTTCAGTCATACCAGGAACAGTGTTTACTTCTAAGAAATAAAAATCTTTACCATTGTCTATTAAATCAATTCTTCCCCAACCTGAACAACCGATAGTTTCAAAACATTTAATCGCTTCTTTTTTTAAAAAAATCTCTCTCTTTTTTTCTAAGACAGCTTTTTTATAAATTGTATCTTTTTGATTATATTTTGCATCGAAATCATAATAATCAGAATTGGGAATTATTTCTAAAGGACTGTATGCATGATTATCTATAATTGAAACCGTTAACTCATTTCCTTCAACATATTCTTCGATTAATATATCTTCATCAAATTTTTTTGCTTCTTCTATTGCATTAATTAAACTTGCTAGTTTATTTTCAATTATTGAGATTCCATAACTAGAGCCCTCACTAGCAGGCTTGACTACCACTTTTTTTGATAGGTTTAGAATTTCTTCGAAGTTATTATTAAATTCGACAAAATTTGGAGAGCAAATATTTGATCTCTGCCATATTCTCTTCGTTGAAATTTTATTCATTCCTAATTTTGAGGAAAGCGCGTTACTGCCTGTATAAGTTATATTAATTTTATCTAAAAAGGTTTGTAGAAACCCATCTTCTCCTCCTCTTCCGTGAACTAAAATAAAGGCCAAATCAACACCTTCGTATGTTTTTTCTTTGGTTGCAATTTCTTCAGAAACCAAATCAATAAGTTCAGCTTTATAGCCATTTTCTAATAAGCAATTGAGTACTGTTTTTCCACTGTTAATAGAAATTTCTCTTTCAGCAGACCAACCTCCATACAAAATTCCTATTTTTAATGATTTAAGATCTTTCATTGATATTCCGATATAAGTTTTGCCAGAGTAGATGTATTTCCTGCTCCTTGTGTAAGGATTAATGAATGATCACTTACAAGCTCTTTAAGTTTCTTTAAAGCATCCTCTACTCCTTCAGCTTTGATAATATTATTTCTCTTATTTGCTGCTTTATATAAATCGATACTTTCGTAACCTTTTAAAATCTTTTCGCTTGCTGGATAAACATCCAATAAAATCAAATCATCGATTTTCGATAGAATTTCCACGAATTCTTCAAATAAAGCTTTAGTCCTTGAATATCTATGGGGTTGGAAAATAACTATTTTTTTATTATTTTTCCAAATTTTATCTACCGTCTCTAAAGTTACACTTATTTCTTTAGGATGATGTCCATAGTCATCAATAAGAGTTATTCCCTTATTAAAAATATTATTTGAAATTACCTCAAAACGCCTCTCGACTGTCTTGCAAGACAATAAAGCTTCTGAAATGTCTTTAATTTTTATTCCCTCTTCAATACTCATAATAATGGAGGCTACAACATTCAGCACATTGTGCTCCCCATGTAAGGGGACAGAAAATTTAAGATTAGAATTATCCAAATTATTTTTTAAGCTAAATTTACATCCTTCAATAGATTGCGTGAGATCTGTGATTTGAAAATCGTTCGTCTTTTTAAAACCGTAACTTATAAAATTCCTTGGAACTTTTTTAATTAACTTTACTAATTCTTTGCTGTCTCCATAAAAAACAATTTTTCCTTGGAATGGAACATTCATAGCAAATTCTTTAAATGCTTCTTTTAACTTTTTGAAGTCTCCATCGTAAGTTTCTAAATGATCATTATCAATACTCGTAATAATTAAATTGTTTGGTCTTAATGATAGAAAGGAACCGTCACTTTCGTCAGCTTCAGCTAAAATGTGAGGTCCTTTACCAAGCGCAGCATTGGACTCAAAAGATTTTATTTTTCCACCGATAATATATGTTGGATCAAGGTTACATTTAGTAAATATATGAGCAAGAATACATGTAGTTGTGGTTTTTCCATGACTGCCTGCAATGGCTATACTCTTCTTTAAATTCATTAAATTAGCTAACATTTCAGCTCTTCTAATTATCGGAATTCCCATTTTTTTACCATGGATCATTTCTGGATTGTCTTCAGAAATTGCTGATGAATAAACTATGAGATCAATATTTTTTAAATTTTCAGAATCATGCTTGTCATAAACATTGATCCCTAGATTTTGTAATCTTGAAGTTATCAATGATGAGGCATTATCAGATCCTGAAACTTTATAACCAGAATTTAATAGAATTTCTGCTATTCCACTCATGCCAGCTCCACCAATTCCAATTAAGTAAATATTTTTTATTTTTTTCATTAAGGTCTCATTATTTCTTCATGAATAATTTCTTCCGGATGCTTTATTGCTGCTCTAAATGAGTTTTCTCTCATCATTGCTAATTTTTCTTTGTTTTCACCTTTAATATCATTTAGAACTTTTACAACACTCTTTTCCATATTTTCATCTTCTTCTATTAGAAATCCAGCATTTAAATCACTTAAGTGTTTAGCATTAAAAAACTGATGATTATCTATTGCCCATGGCAAAGGAATAAAAATTCCCAAAGAACCTGATGCTGAAATCTCTGAAACTGTAAGCGCTCCAGCGCGACAAATTATAATATCTGCCCATTCGTAGAAATGGTGAATATTTTCTATGTACTCGATTATTTCAAATTCTGTTTCATGAATTTTATTTTCTTTATAGAAATTCTCGGTATCTTTAAAGTTATTTTTCCCACATTGATGTTTAATAGATAAATTTTCAACTTGAGATAAGGCTTTCGGTAATAAACGGTTAAGATTTTTAGAACCCTGACTGCCTCCTAAAATTAAAATCCTTAAAACATGATCTTTTGGAAAATTTATTTTTTTTTCATGATACAAATTGTAAATTTTTGGATTTATTGGATTACCTGAGAGGATAATTTGAATTTCTTTCTGATTGGATATTTTTTCAAAATAAATTTGGGCCTGCTTGAAGCCACAAAAAACTTTTTTTACTTTTTTTGTGCTAACTAAAAGCCTTGATACCGAACCTGGAATGGTATTTTGTTCTTGAAGGTAAACAGGGCCTTTAAAATAAAAAAAAGCTGCTAAAGAAACATAACCACCAAAAGCTAATAAAGGAATTTCGTTTTTAGAAAAAAATTTAAATGGCCTAATTTTTATAAACAGGTAAATTCCAGTCAGTATGAAAGCAATAAGCGCTTTAATTTTTGAAACCGACGATTTTCCTCTAAATCCTGATAATGGGATTTTTATAAATTTAATATTTAAATTTTCAGCAATTTTTTTTTCTGGTCCCCTTGAGGTACCGATCCATATCACTTCGGTTTCTTCAGATAGAAATTTTTCAGCTACCACTTTTGCTGGATATACATGTCCCCCGGTACCTCCCGAGAGAATATAAATTTTTTCTAACTTAGACATTTAAAATTTTATTCTTGTTAGTAAAAGATTCTGAAATCTCAAAATTAATCCTTAGCACTAATGCAATTAATGCAAACATAAGTAAAAGGTTGCTGCCGCCAAAACTTATAAAAGGAAGAGTAATCCCTTTGGTGGGTAGCATGCCGCTAGAAACTCCAATATTTATGAATACGTGAAGGGCAATACAGATGCCAGCGCCATAGGCAATGTAGGAACCAAGATAATAATTAGCATGTCTTGCTAACCTGCCTATGTAAAAACATTTAAAAATTAGAAAAGAAAAAAGTGCTACTAAAAAGATACAAAAAAGTAGTCCCATTTCTTCGGCTATGATCGCAAAAATAAAATCGGTTTGAGCATCGGGGAGATAATGTAATTTTTGAAGGCTTTCTCCTAAACCAACACCAAACCAATCTCCTCTCCCAAAGGCAATCAAAGAATGGGAGAGTTGCCAACCTTCATTTTGATAAGTATCCCAAGGATTCATAAAACTTAAAATTCTTTTCATCCTCCATGGGACAGTTAATATCATTAATATAAAAACTGACATTCCTAAAGAAAAAATTACGAAAAGGTGTCTTAGAGGTGCTCCTGCGATAAACATGATACTTAAAGCAACTACAAAGATAACTGCTGATGAACCGAGATCAGGTTCAAATAGAACAAGAGATATTGCCATAACAACTACCAGAATTGGTTTCCAAAAACCTAACCATTTTTCTTTAAACTCATCTAATCTCCTTGAGCAATAGGAAGAAATGTAAATTATCAAAGCAAATTTCATTAATTCTGAGGGTTGTATAGAGAACCCAAAAACCCTTATCCATCGATTTGCACCATTTACCTCTTGTCCGATAATCGGTGCAAAGACTAAAAAAAGTAAAAAGAAAGCAATTAATAAAATTTGAATATCTACTTTCGACCAAAAATTTATTGGAAACCTAAATATAAGTAAAAAAATAATCAAAGAAATTATTACTTTGCTTATGTGAGAAATAATCAAAGAAAAACTTCCTTCGGTTAATGGAAGAGAAACGGAAGAGACCATAATTATGCCAAATAAAGTAAGAAAAAATACTGAGAAGATAATGCCCCAATCAAAATCTTTTAATTCATAGTTTCTATAAAGTTCTCCAAGAAGTATTCTTTGCAAAAGAGATTGTTTATTAATTTTATTCATTTAAGACCATTTCTTTAAAAACATGTCCCCTTTCTTCATAACTTGAAAAAGCATCAAAACTTGAACAAGCTGGTGACAAAAGGATTACTTCATCTGAAAGAGTTATTTTTTTTGCAATATCAGTAGCTTCTTTTAGATCTTTAGCTTCAAATAATTTTTCTTTTGAAATGTTTCTTTTAATTTGATCCTTGTCCTCACCAAATAAAATAATATTTTTGCAATTTTTTGATAAAAAATTTGAAAATTCATTAAAATCAACTCCCTTACCTCTGCCGCCACATAAAACACTAACCTCTCCTAATTTTTTTGCACTCTTAATTGCTTCTTTTGCAGCGCCAATATTTGTTGCTTTAGAATCATTTATGAAAATCCTTCTTTTTTTGTCTTTATGAAAAATTTCGAATCTGTGTTGTAGTTTTGAGTAATTTTCAAGAGAATTCGTTAAATCAATTTCCAGATTTAAAGATTTTAAAATAGCTTTGATCGCATTTAAATTTTGTTCTTCAATTTCTAAATTATTAGTATTAAAAAGAATATCTACTTCAGAAATATCATGTTTATTAGCTTCATTTCCAATTCTAACTTTTGCTTTTTTAAAGATAGAATTCTTTGTTATTAAATAGTCCTCAAATGTTTCATGGTAATCCAAATGATCTTCAGTGATGTTTAAGATTATTGCGACGTCGCAATTTAAATTATTACTTATTTTTAAATGGAAGCTTGAAACCTCTATGAGAGAATAATCTAAACTTTCTTCAATGCAGTCCAAAACAGGTAACCCAATATTGCCCATTGCTTTGGCTTTAAAACCTTTATTAGTTAAAATTCTTTCTAACATCGAACAGACAGATGACTTTCCATTAGTTCCGGTGATCAATATTTTTTTGGAATCATGTCTATTAGTAAAAATTTCAATATCTGTTTCTATCGGAATTTTTTTTCTAATAATATTTTGATAAATCTTATGTTTTATATCAAATCCTGGAGAGCAAATAACCCGCGAATAATTATTTAAGTCAATTTGATCATAAGGTTTCAAGTTCTCTAAAAACTCTCGATTATCAATAAAAACCTGGGAGAGTTCTTCTTTAGGTCTAGTATCAAAAAAATTAAAAAGAAATTTATCTTTTAGGTATCTTGCGACTGATCGTCCTGTCAAACCTGTTCCAAGAATTAAGACAGATTCCATCTAAAACACCTCAAAATCTATCTCAGCCTAAAAGTTGCAAGAGCAAACAAAACTAATATCAAGGTAATAATCCAAAATCTAACTATAATTTTGGGTTCCGCCCATCCAGATAATTCAAAATGATGATGAATAGGAGACATTTTAAATACTCTTTTACCTCTCAATTTAAATGAAATAACTTGAATAATTACAGATAGAGTTTCCATAACAAATACTCCTCCCATAATAGCTAAAATTACTTCTTGTCTTACCATTACAGCAATTGTCCCTATTGCTGCTCCCAAAGAAAGCGATCCTACATCTCCCATGAATATTTGTGCAGGATAGGTGTTGAACCATAAAAATCCAATTCCAGCACCTATGAGCGCTCCACATACGATTAAAATTTCACCTGAGTTTGGTAAATATGGAATGTTTAAATAATCAGAAAGAATTATATTTCCTGACATATAAGCGACAACTCCTAATCCTCCAGCTACCATAACTGAAGGCATTATCGCCAAACCATCTAATCCATCAGTAAGGTTAACAGCATTGCTTGTTCCGACAATTACAAACAAAGATAGAAAGATAAACCAAATTCCTAATTCTAGAGAGAATTCTTTAAAAAAAGGAAGTATCAAGCTTGTTTCTTGTGTAGTTTCAGCGGAAAAATATAAAATTAAAACTGCAATTGTGGCAAAAGAGAATTGCCAAAAAAGCTTACTTTTGCTTGATAACCCATCACTGCTTTGATTTTTTAATTTTAAATAATCGTCCAAAAATCCAATAATTCCGAACGATGAAATTATGAATAATAAAATCCATAAAAATTTACTTTCTAAATCTCCCCAACATAGGCAAGAAAAAATGATAGCAGCTAGTATTAAGATGCCTCCCATAGTAGGAGTTCCTCCTTTTTCTAAATGTGATTCTGGTCCTATTGATCTTATTACCTGACCATAATTTTTACTTTTTAAAAATTTTATTATTGGATTACCAAAAAAAAGACAGAACACCAAAGCAGTTAAGGTTGAAAGTATCGCTCTAAAAGTTAAATAGTTAAAAACTCTAAATGGACCATAACTTTCTGCAAGATAATCTAATAATGGTAAAAACATCTTATAAAAATAGTTTAACTATCTCCTCCATTTTAACTGATCTAGACGCCTTAAAAAGAATTACCGAATCTTTATTAATAAACATTTCTAGATTTTTAAAAATTGATTTTGAATTTACAATTTTAAAATTTTTAGCCTTAATATTTGAATCTAAATTGAGAGCTATAACTTGATCAAATGTTTTTAAAGCATCTTTTATAACTTGATCTTCAAAATATTGAGATTGGTCTCCAAGTTCATTCATTTTTCCCATTACGCAGATTTTATTTTTATAAGACATTGTTCTTATTTTTTGGAAAGCAGCGCGAAAAGAATCGGGATTTGCATTGTAAGTATCATCTATCAAATTAACTTTATTTTTTCCAATCAGTAATTTTTGTCTACCAGGGACGGTTGATTTTTTTTCAAGATCTTCAATGTTTTGTTTTGAAGAATGATATTTTTTTTTAATTTTATCTGGCAGACAAGAAATTACAGCCTCAGCCATCTCAAAGTTTTGATCGAAACTTTGGGTTTCTTTAATTCCTAAAAATATTTTTTTTCTTTTTTTTGCTTTTTCTTTTGCTTTTTCTAAATATTCATCTTTAGCCCTTATCAGGCACGTTCCCTTTGATGAAACAAAACTAAAAAGGTCTGTTTTTTCTTCGAAAACACCATCTATACTTTTCAATCCTTCTAAATGAGAAATGCCAATATTTGTGATAACTCCTATATTGGGTTTTAAAAAAGATGCCAATTCTTTTATCTCTCCTACGGCATTGGTGCCAATCTCAAAAATAGCTAATTCGTGATTATTTTTTAGACCGAGCAAAGATAAATATAAACCTAATTTATTGTTCCAGTTTCCTGGAGATTTAAATACACAATCTTTCTTTTCATATAATCCATGAATTATTTGAAAAAGAATTTCCTTAGTCGAAGTCTTACCATTGCTTCCTGTGATGGCAATAATATGTTTCTTAAATTTTGACCTTTGAAAATTAGCTAATTTCTCCAGAAATAAAAAACTATTTTCAGTTTTGATGTATGTTTTTCCAGTTAAGTCTTTTTCAGAAATTACACAACTAGCCCCCTTATCAAAAGCTTCATTGATAAAATCATGTCCATCGTAATTTGACCCGCCTAATGCTAAAAAAATATCCCCTTTTGATATGGCTCTGGTATCGGTTGAAATATTTTTAAAAAAAGTATCGTTTCCAATTAAGTTAGATTCGCCGATTTTTGAGACATTGCTTAATTTATGTTCTATTAACAATTAAATAAAGCCCCTAACTATTTCATAGTCGTTACTATAAATAGTTTTTCTTTTGATTTCTTGATTAGACTCATGTCCCTTTCCTGCAAGCAACAATACTGATTCTTCCTTTTCTTCCTTTAGAAGTTTTAGACCATATTTAATGGCTTTTGTTCGATCAGTAATTATTTTTACTTTTTTAATATTTTTTATTCCCTCAGATATATGCATAACAATCTGATTTGGATTTTCAAACCTTGGATTATCATTTGTTAAAATAATTTTATCTGCCAATGAATCGGCAACCGACCCCATCAAAACTCTTTTGCCTTGATCTCGATCTCCTCCGCAACCGAATAAACATATTAAGTTTCCTTGATATTTATTTTTTAAGGATTGAAGAACTTTTTCCAGTGCATCAGGAGTATGTGCGTAGTCAATATAGCAATCTTTATTTAAAGCAACATTAATTTTTTCCAGTCTACCTGGTAAATCTTTAATCTTCTCTAAATTTAGTTTGCTTAAATTAATTTTATTTGAAGAAAGGCAGAAAAGTCCTAAAGCAGCGGCAATATTTAACATTTTATGGTCTGCAAAAATTTGATTTGGGATTTCTAAATTTCCCCACGGTGAATTAATGACTTTTTTACCTTTATTCTTATCTATAAAAATATCTGATTTGTTATCTTCCATCGATATTGATAAGAATTCTTTGTTTTTTAGAAGTATTCTTTTACCAACTTTTGAATCTGCGTTTATAACCCCCCCTTTAAATTTATTATCTGCAAAAAAAGATTCTTTTACTTTTTCATATTCTTTCATCGATGAATGATAATCGAGATGATCTCTTGAAAAACTTGTTAAGCATCCATAATCAAAACTTATTCCTTCTACTCTTTTTTGTTTTATTCCATGAGAAGAAACTTCAAATATGGCAGCCTCTTTTTTATTCAGCAAAAAGTTATTTAGAATTTTATTTAAGCTAAAAATATCTGGGGTAGTTAATTTTGAAATGCAAATTCCAGGATTTTTTAAATTAACATTAGAAATTAACCCACTACTCATTTTGATTTGATTAAATAATTGAAATAAATAATAAGAAACAGATGATTTCCCATTAGTTCCAGTTATTCCAAAAACTGTAATTTTTTTTGAAGGGTTTTCGTAAATTTTGTTACTTAATAGTCCAAGCTTTTTTTCTAAGTTTTTAACAAAAATAATCTTTTTAGGTAAATTTTCAATCGAAAGGTTATTAGTCAACACAAAACTAGCTCCATTTTTTAGAGCTTCCTGACAATATTTTTTTTGAAGGGAAACGTCTTTTGCTATAGAAATATATAAGTCCCCCTTAGATATCTCTTGAGAGTTTAAAGATACTGAGTTTAACTTATCATCAGAAACTTTTCCTAAATAATCAGGCAATAATTCTTTTAATTTCATTAGAGAGTATTTTGTATGCTTTTTATTATTTTTGAAAATACAGGCGCTGCAACTTGGCCTCCGCCTTCCCCATTTTCTTTTGCGTCTCTAACTAAAATACCCAAAACATAATCTTGATCATCTAACTCGGCCATTCCAATAAAACTTGCGTTAAAAGATTTTTCATTATATCCCTCATTGGTTAACCTTTTTGTGGTTCCAGTTTTGCCGATAATTCTAGTATTCTTTACTAAAGCATTTCTCCCTGTACCATTATTCACAGCTTCAGAAAGCATAATTTTTATTTCCTCAGCAATTTCTGATGAAATTATTTCATTTTCATTCCCGTTATAAGATCCAGAAATTAAATTTAATCCTTGAAATTGCCCATTTGAAAACAAAGCAGTATAAGCTCCTACTAATTGAATTAAAGTAACTTGAAGTCCATAGCCATAGCATAAACTTACCTTTTCTCTTGCCGACAAGTCTGCACTCGAAGGCAAATAACCCTCTCTATTTGAAATAAAAATTTCATTTATATATTTTCCAAAACCCCATTTGTAAAAATTCTTTATTATTTCTTCTGAATTTGATTTGTCACAAAGTTTAACCATAGCAACATTACTCGATTTAGAAATAACATCAGACAAATTTAGGGTTCCATAATCTTTAAAATCACTGGTCAAAAAACCCTCATACTCAATAAATCCTGGAGAAGTTTTAATTATTATATCTTTGTAAATAACATCTTCTTGAAGCAACCCTGCTATAGCAAGTGGTTTTACTGTAGAACCAGGTTCAAATAAATCTGTAGCTGATCTATTTGCTAAAAGATTTGGATTCATACCTCTTCTATCGTTCGGATTGAAACTAGGATAATTAGCCATTGCTAAAATATCCTTAGATTTCAAATCCACCAAGATTGCCGATGCGGATGAAGCTTTATAATAATCAAAAGCCTTTTTTAATTCTTGGTATACAAGATATTGAAGTTTTGCATCCAATGTTGTTTGAATATCCTGCCCATGATTTGGTGGAATTATTTGAGTTTCAATAATTTCTCCTTTATTTGTCCTAACATATTTTTTAAAACCATCTTTACCAGATAATTTTTTATTTACCGATAACTCAATACCCTCTTGTCCATTATTTTCGAAGTTTGTAAGTCCTATAACCTGAGATAGGATTTCTCCTTCTGGATAGCTTCTTTTATATTTATAAATACTTGTAATTCCAGGAATTTTTTCTTCTTTGAGTTTATTGAGTTCATCTTGGGAAGCATTATGATTCAAAACTATATATTTCCTTTTTTTATTAGAAAGCTTATTTTTAAGATTTTTTGAATCAATATCTAAAATTTTTGATATTAAAGAAATATGAGATGGATCAAAGGAAAAATCATTTACTTGTATTCCTACTTCATAAGCGGGGATGTCTTCTGCTAGAATTTGGAAATTTCTATCAAGTATTTTGCCTCGTCTTGATAAAAGTTTTAATGTCCTTTCTGAACTAGCCTTTGATTTATTAAGGGCAGTCTCAAATTCATATTTTTGTAAAAAATAAAATCTTACTGGTAATGAAATCAACAAGCAAAATATAAAGAACCAAACTATTAATTCTCTATACTTGCTTGTAAGTTCAAAATTCAAACTAGTCTATTTGACGTTTAACAAATGAAGGCACATCAAGATAATCTAATGAAGCCTCTGTTTCAATTTCCTGTAGATCATTGATAGGCTTGACCGAGTTTATTGATGAGACTGAGGAATCTCTTATTCCCATTGCATCTGAACCAAAACTTGATTTTTTCTTTCCATCTCCAAGACCAGTAGCTACGATTGTAACTTTGAGATCGTCTTTATTCATTGTTTTGTCAATTGCAACTCCATGAATTATTTGAACTCCTTCCGCAGCAAATTCGTTAACTTGCTCAAGAATTTTTTCTATTTCTCCAATAGTTACCTTTTCTCCTCCAGTCATATTTACTAATATACCTTTGGCGTTTTGCAAACTGATGTCTTCAAGTAAAGGGCTTCCAATAGCATCCGTAGTAGCATCCAAAGCTCTACTATGTCCAGAAGCAATACCAGTCCCCATCATTGCAGTGCCTTGTTCAGACATTACAGTTTTGACGTCCTGAAAATCAACATTAACGGTCCCAACGCTTGTGATAATATCTGAAATTCCTCTGACAGCTCCTAATAAAACGTCATTTCCATGGGCAAAAGCTTCAGTAAAATCACAGTCCCCTCCAAAAACCTCAGTTAATTTTTGATTAGGGATAGTAATTAGAGAGTCAACTTCAGACCTAAGCGCCTCAATACCTTTTTCAGCAATTTCGTCTTTTCTTTCTAGTTTTAATGGCTTTGTGACAACAGCTACAGTTAAAGCTCCAATAGATTTTGCTACTTGTGCGACAATAGGAGATGCTCCTGTTCCTGTCCCTTTTCCCATTCCTGCAGCAATAAATACCATATCAGAACCTTCTAAAAGAGCTTCTAAACGATCGTAATCATCTAAAGCAGTTTCTCTTCCAACTTCTGGTTTTGCTCCTGCTCCTTGGCCGCTATTAGTGAGTTCGCCCAACATATGCTTAACGTCGGCCTTACTTTTTTCTAAAGCTTGGCTATCGGTATTTATTGCAAGTGTTTCCACTCCTTCTAGTCCACTTTTAACCATGTGATCAACAGCGTTACCGCCACAACCTCCTACTCCAACTACTCTAATTAGAGCGCCTGGTTTCCCAGTTTTTTCAATTACTTTCCAGTTCATAGTTGCCTCCTATAAAATTTAAAAGTTATTTTGAATCCATTTAAATGCTTGATTTACTAAACCTTTATTTCTAGTAAATGCAAAATCTAGATAATCTTCTTCACTTTCTTTTTGTCCATATAAAACTAATCCAACTGAAGTAGAGTAAATTGGATTTTTTAGTATGTCTGTTAGTCCTATTAATCCGCTTGGCTGCCCGACCCTGACAGGAATTTGAAATATTTCTTCTCCCAATTGAGATATTCCTTCGATTTTCGATGCTCCTCCTGTTAATACAATTCCAGCTGGCAATACTTGTGAAAAATCGCTTATTCCAAGTCTTTGTTTTATAAAATTAAAAATCTCAGCATATCGATGTTCAATAACATCGGATAAAGCTTGCCTAGAAAAAACTTTATCTGTTCTTCCATTAATTGAAGGAGAAGATATTTGCTCACCTTCCCTGGTAAGAGCGCTAAATGCACAACCATACTTTTTCTTTAATTCTTCTGCTTGATTTGTCGGAGTTTGAATAGCTCTAGCAATATCATTTGTAACATGGTCTCCACCCACAGGAATATTTACAGTATGACTGATAGATCCATCCATGAAAATTGCGACATCTGAGGTCCCTCCTCCAAGATCAATTAGACATACTCCTAATTTCTTTTCATCCTCGGTAAGAACAGAATAACTTGATGCCAGCTGCTCTAAAATATAATTTTCAACAGATATTCCGCACGCTTTCATACAAGAATCAATATTTTCTGCAGCATTTTTACTACAGGTAACAAGATGAACTTTTGCCTCTAGTCTTACTCCAGCCATTCCCAAAGGTTCTTTTATTCCACTTTGCTGATCAATCAAAAAGTCTCTAGGCAGAATGTGTAACATTTTATGTCCTTCCGAAATACTTTGCGCGCCCGCCGAATTGATTACTTTATCTACATCGCTAGCCTTGACCTTTCTATCTCTAATTTGAACGGCGCCTTCTGAATTTAAACCACAAGAACTTCCTCCTGATATACCGACATATGCTTTATTAACTGCAATTCCTGACATCATCTCTGCTCGCTCAGTAGCCTGTCTTATTGCATTTACTGTGGAATCAATATCGACTACTACGCCGTCTCTCAGACCTTTAGAAGGATGAGAACCAAGACCAATGACATTTATTCCATCGGGCGAAGACTCTGCGATAAGGCATACTACTTTTGAAGTTCCTATATCAATTCCAATTTTTATATTTTGATAATTATTAGCAGCCATTAGAAATAGTTAATTGCAATCTTAGTTTTATATCTAAGATCTATGGATTGAAAATTATTTATTAATTTTTTTGATTCTTTTGAAATTAAAAATAAATTGAGACGATAAAGTTGATCTACCAATTTATGTTGCTGAAATCTTATCTCTTGACCTCCCTTTAGAAATACTTTTATATTTCCTGATCTAGTTTGGCTAATAGACTTAATTACCAAATTATGAAAAAGAATTTCTTTTTGTATGCGATAAAAATTATCTATCAACTCAAGACTATCTTTCTCTTGTCCAGAAAGATTAATCAAATCTGAATTTTCATAACCTTCCATATCAAAAGATTTTCCATTTTGAGAAAGACAAGATATTTCATTCCAAATGAAGTGACAATTTTTTGATTTAGTTTCATTGTCTTTGGAATAAGCGGAAAAGGCAAAAACCAAAAAAAACAAAGCTATTATTGTATTAGTTTTCATTTTTCTCTTTAAAAATAATTTTTTCAATTTTTCTTGGCTTGATCATTGCAAGATTTATTTGCGAGTTTTTATTAGCTTCCATAAAAGATTTTTTATACAAAAGTTTATTGTTCAATTCTATGAATTTAGACTCTAAAACTAATTTCTTTGATTTTTCATTATCAAGACTTGAATTCAATGTTCTAAACTCATTTACGTTATATATTTTTACAATAGATAAAAAAGAGATCGCTACTCCGAAAGAGGCAATTAAGAAATATTTGTTTACCAAACTAACCACTTATTTTTTCTCCTACTCTAAGGATTGCGCTTCTTGATCTAGAATTGAGGTTTATCTCGTCTAGTGAAGGCTTAATTATTTTTCCGATAATTTTTATAGCATTTGTATTTTCTTGATTTTCAAGTCTTCCTTTTAAGAAATTTTTAACAATTCTGTCTTCCATTGAGTGAAAGGATATGACAACTAATCTCCCCTTGTCTTGCAAAAGATCTATGGAAGCATGTAAAGCTTTCTTAATTTCATCAAATTCATTATTGATGAATATTCTTATTGCTCTAAAAATATTTGTAGCGGGATGCTTTTTTGATTTTCTATATTTTTTTCCAACATAAGTTACCTCAGCCAGTTCTCCAGTTGATTCTATGAGTTTGTTTCTTCTTTTTTCTACAATTCTCTTTGCAAATAATCTAGACTTCCTTTCTTCTCCCAGGGAGTAAAAAATATCTGCTATCTCCTTTTCGTGTGCTTTGTTAATCCATTCAAACGCTGAAATCTTGTCATTTTGATCCATTCTCATATCTAGCTTTCCATTTTTTTGAAAACTAAATCCTCTAGAAGCATCATCTAATTGCAATGAAGAAACTCCAAGATCAAACAATATTCCATCAAACTTTCTGTTGGAAAAAAGTTCTCCAATTTTTGAAAATTTTGAATATTCAAAATGAAACCTTGGATCTTTGATCTTTTCGGCATACTTAATTACCCTTTGATCTTGATCTATTGATTCTAAGGTGCCTTCAGAATTTAACCGCTTAAGAATTTCTTTCGAATGGCCTCCTAATCCAAAAGTGCAGTCTAAATAAGCCCCAGATTTATTGAGAACAAGGGAATCGATGCTTTCATTTAACATCACAGGAGCATGAGAAAACATTAGAATGGAATCCTCCTAACCTCTTCGGGAAGTTCAATGTCTATTCTTTCGCCTTTAATTTCCTTACCAAGTTCTTTAATTTTCCAGTTTTTTTCACTCCAGAGCTCAAACTTTTGCCCCATTCCAATTAAAATTACTTTTTGTTTTTCTCTAAGTTGAGCATACTCTCTCAATGTTTGCGGAAATAAAATATTCATTCTTTCAGAAACTTCAAAATCTATTTGATGAGCATTTCCTAAAAAATTCCACTGCAAAGCTCTTAACTGTGGATTTAATCCCGATAAATTTTCAAAAGATCTTGAAATTTCTTTCCATAAATTACCTGGATATATTAGTAATGAGGGATACTGAGGATCTCTTGTAACAATAAGAGAACCAGCGGCTAACTCTCTGAGTTGCTCTTTATATTTAGCAGGCATAGCAATTCTTCCCTTATTATCTAAAACAAGACTGCTCAAACCATAAATTCCAGCCATAAATTAGTCCCTTTTGTCACACTATGGACTATTTTTACACACTTTTACACACTTTAGAAGTGTTTAAGCAGGCTAAATTTAGCTTAATTGGAGAGCTGACCCATAAGCCGGGTTCTGTTTTAAGTAATCATTCATCTTGGATTTATGTCGCCACAAACCTCTAGCAACTTACCCAGATTCAATGCGGATAACATTAAAGAATCTCTATTTAGTCTTGCTCCAGACGGGGTTTACCTAGCTATACCTGTTTCCAGATATACGGTAAGCTCTTACCTTACCTTTTCACCCTTACCCAAGATTAGGCGGTTTATTTTCTGTTGCACTAGCCGTAGTAACTTTCGTTACTCCCAGGCGTTACCTGGCGTCTTATCCTTTGGAGCCCGGACTTTCCTCTGATGTAAAAAAATCAGCGATTACTCGGTCAGCTCGTCAACATTATATTATTTTTCTTTAAAAGTGTCGTATATTTCTTTAGATGTTTTATTAGAGATTATTGAAGCAATTTTTGAAATTTTTCTTAAAGGCAATTCGCCTTTTAAACTCTTTACGAGGATCTCTAAATTAATATCATCAATGACTGCCTTTTCTTTTGTTCCTTCAATTAAAAAGACTATTTCACCTTTTTCTAAATTCATGTCCTTATGCATTTGTTTTAAAAGAGATTTTAGTGTGCCAGTAAAGAATTTTTGGTGCAGTTTTGAAATGTCTTTTGCAAGGCAAACTCGCCTTTTTTCCCCAAAAATTTTTAAAGAAGCTTGTGCTAATTTTTTTATTCTTCTTGGTGATTCAAAAAGAACTAATGTTCTTTTCTCAAAAAGAAATTTTTCCAAGTAACTTTCTAGTTCATTTGATTTTCTTGGAGGAAAACCATCAAAAATAAATTTATTTATTTTTAGTCCAGAAGCCACTAAAGCTGAGATAACTGAACTCGGACCTGGAATTGGGTTTACTTGTATTTTTTCTTCTTTCGCTCTTTTTACGATCTCGTAACCCGGATCAGATATCAAGGGAGTTCCTGCATCAGAAATTAAAGCTATGCATTTACCTTTTTTAAGATAAGAGATATATTTTTCCATAGTTTTTTGATTGGTAAATTCATGGAAAGATTTACATTTGGTTTTAATATTAAATTCTTTGAGCAATACTTTTGCTTTTCTAGTATCTTCACAAAGAATTAAATCTGACTCGTTGAGAGTTTCTATCCCTCTAAGTGAAAAATCTCTTAAATTACCAATTGGTGTTGCAACCAAATATAATGTTCCTGAAAAATGAATAGCATTACTCCAAAAAAGATCCTTTTTATATCTGCAATCCTTTTAATCCTATCTTGCTGTGCCACAACTAGCAATCCTAGAATTACAAACTTTTTTGGAAACGATAATCCAAATGATATTAGCAAGAAATTGCTGCAAAGCATTACTGCTTCATCTCAGACTAAACATATTCATCTGATTTATTTTAACGACGATACTAATAAAACTAATATGTTTCTTGAAGGCGCTAGAACTTCTTTCTTTTTTCAGAAATCTTTAGAGAAAAATAGAAAAGATTTTTCTTTTAAAAAAATTAAATTTGAAAATCTATGTGAAGAAGCAACTTACTCAAATTCGTACAAAATAATAATATTTCCGACTATTCCTGATTTTTTGGATGCAAATTGTCTCAATAAGTATGATTCCAATTTATTATTAGTTTACCTCGAAGAAGAAAAGAACATCTTTAATAATAATTTTATAAGTTTAAAAAATCAAAATTTTTTTGAAAGATTAGTCTTGAGTGATCTATTTGTTAATGAAGATTACTTATTTATCACAAAGAATATGAATGAAATTGAAAGATTGATAGTCGCTCTTGAAGAAAAGAAGATTAAGTATAATTCTGATAATTTTTTATTAATTGAAGATTCAAAAAATTTCGAGGATGAAATAGCCTCTGCCTTTGATTTGAAAAATAGCGAAAGTAGGAAAAATGATCTTCAAAATATTATCAATCATGATCTCGAGTTCGTTTCAAGATCAAGAGAAGATATTTCGAAGGTCATCCTAAGTTCTAGTTCAGATGTAGCTAACAGAATCATTCCAGCTTTTAAATATAATCTTCTTTTCGATTTAGAACTTTATAATCTGCCCAATCATTATGATATATGGAAAGAAACTTCATCTGTAAGCGATTTAGAAGGAACTTATGGTTTAGAATTTCCTATTTTAGTCAACCGAATAAATCTTGGAAATAAAGATTTTTTTTCTTATTCTCCGGAATCAAAAATTAATTACTCTTTAGGATTTGATCTGATAAATTTCATAAATTATGGCAATAATTATTTTGGTCTTTTAGGAGAGTATAATTACATGGGTAATCAAATTAGAATTCAACCTATTAATGTCTCATTTTCGGAAGGAAGATTGATCCAAAGTTTAAATTAAAAACTCTTTTTCAGATTCAGAAATACTATCAACAAAACTTTTGTATTCTCTCATTCGATCTAAATATTCATTTAAGGGTTTTGCAGCCTTGTTAGAAGGTAGTTTGATTCCATAAAAAGATAATCTAAACAATATCGGCATAATTACAGTATCTAAAACAGTTAGTTCATCACTTCTGAAAAAGTTTTGGTTATTAAATAAAGATAGTGAATTGGAAATATTTTTTTCAAGAATTTTTATATTTTTATTCTTTTCATTTTTTGAAGCAGATTTTAATTCTATTTTGTCCATCGGATCACACCAATCTGCTTCTATTCTATGAAGAATTAGTCTAGTCTGAGCTCTTGAAACAGGGTAAACAGGTAATAGAGGAGGATGCGGAAATCTTTCGTCTAAATATTCAACAATTAACCCAGAATGATATAAAGAAAGCTCTCTATCTATTAATAGAGGAAGGCTACCAGAAGGATTAACTTCCAAAATTTCAGTTGGTAAATTTTCAGGATCTAAACTTTCAAAGTCACAAGCTATACCTTTCTCAGAGAGTACCATTCTTATTTTTTGACTTCTATGGCCCATTTCATTTTGGAATAGGACCATGTTTGAACGGTTATTTAGCAAACTCATTTTTGTTTAAGTTCTTTTTTAAATTCTCTATATGTTAAATAAGCGAATGAAGTAAACAATAACAGAAATAATAAAACATAAACTCCCATTCTCTTTCTTTCATTTGCAGAAGGATCTGCGACATAAACTAAAAAATTAGTGAGATCATATATAACTTTATCAAACTCAGCAGAAGAAAGGTTAAGTTGAAGATCCTCCAAAACATTTGGCATGGAAACATTTTGATAAACTTTATTGTTCACACCATATGGTCTTGAAGAGTCTGGATAATAAGTTCTTAAATATGTATATATCCACTCTGGTTTTCTAATTCTTGCCTCTAAAGTCAAATCAGGTGGTTTGGCCCCTATCCATTCTATGGCATCTTTTTCGTTAAGACTTATATTCATTAATTCGCCGGGTTTGGAACCATCAAATATTAGGTTCTCTTGATAGATTTCTAACGGTATTTTTAAATCTTTGGCAACTCTGTTATACCTTGAATATTTCAAAGAATGACAGCCATAACAATTATTCATGTAAGTCGTTAATCCAGATTGCAAAGAGGCTAGATCAGTTGTGTCAGCGGAAAAGCTATCACACTCAATCGTTCCACAATTAAAATCTCCCTCAGCGCTAAAAGATAAACTTGAAAAAAACAATACTAAAAAAAGAAGCTTCATCTTCAATGCTCTGGAGCTCTCTCCGGAACAGGTTTGCACTTTTCTAATCTGGTATAGATTGGCATTAATAAAAAGTATGAAAAATAAACCACGGTGAAAACCTTCGCTAAAAGGTTCTTTAAGTCAGATGGCGGCACAGCGCCCAAATAGCCAAGGACAAAAAAACTTACCACAAATCCAGTTAAAAATGCTTTACTTAATATTCCTTTATATCTGATTGACTTAACAGGACTTCTATCTAACCAAGGCAAAGCGGCAAAAATTGCAATTCCAGCAGCCATTGTTACAAAACCCAAAAATTTTGCTGTAAAACCAAATAAAGAAAAGTCCACTGCTCTTAACATCGCGTAAAAAGGTGTGAAATACCAAGAAGGAACTATGTGAGCAGGAGTTGAAAGAGGGTTTGCTGGTTCAAAATTTACATACTCCAAAACGTATCCTCCGCCCTCAGGAAAGAAGAATACAACCGAACAAAAAATGAGAAGAAATACTCCTAAAGCATATATATCGTGGGTAATATCGTAGGGATAAAACGGTTTTGAATCCAATGGAACTCCATCTTTATCAACGTATTTTTTTATGTCAATTCCATCTGGATTATTAGAACCAATTTCATGAAGTGCCAAGATATGAAAAAATACAACTGCAATTATCATTATCGGTAATAAAACTACATGAAAAGCGAATAAACGAGAAAGTGTAATCCCTGAAATTAAGTAATCACCTCTAACCCAAGTTGCTAGATCTTCTCCTATTATTGGTATTGAACCAAGTAAAGAAATTATTACTTGAGCAGCCCAAAAAGACATTTGACCCCATGGAAGTACATATCCAGTAAATCCTTCTGCGCAAAGTAGAACATAGGTAACCCATCCTCCAACCCAGATTAGTTCTCTTGGTTTTCTATAAGAGCCATACATCATGCCTCTGAACATATGTAAATAAATAAGAGCAAAAAAAGCGGAAGCTCCCGCTGCATGCATGTATCTTAAAAGCCAGCCATATTCTACATCTCGCATAATATATTCGACTGAAGAAAAAGCTTCTTCGGCAGTGTTGGTATAATTCATCATTAACCACAAACCTGTAAGAATTTGCATAGCAAGGACCACAATCATCAAAAATCCAAACAAATACCAAAAATTTAAATTAGTTGGTGCAGGATATTTAGATAAATGTCTTTCGAGTAAATCTGTTACAGGAAATCTTGTATCAAACCAGTTGACAATTCCGCCTGAATTTTTTTCGTTTGCAGCCATTAAGATGCTCCGTCTGATCCTATAACTAGGATATTTTCTTTTGAAAAATAATGTGGAGGCACTTCCATATTAGTAGGTGCAGGAACTCCAGCATATACTCTGCCAAGAAGATCAAATTTGGAACCATGGCAAGGACAAAAGAACCCTCCCTGCCAATCAGGATCAAAATCTGTCGAACCAGCCTCTGGATAATATTTAGGCGAACAGCCCAAATGAGAACACACTCCTGTAATAACTGCGATACCCTCTTTTCGCGATCTGAATTCATTTTTGGCATATTCGGGCTGAAAAGGAGTTTCTAAAGACGGGTCTGCAAGCTTAGAATCAACTTGACTGAGTAGTTTTATGGAATCGTTGGAAATTTTAACTACAAAGACGGGTTTTCCTCTCCACTCAACTACCATCATTTCTCCTGAACTTATACTTGAAATATCAACTTGAACAGGTGCTCCTGCTGCCTCAGCTCTCGCACTGGGCTTAAAAGCACTTAAAAAAGGCACAGCAACGAATGCAGCGCCGATCAAACCTAAAAAGCTGGTAGCGTATGATAAGAATTTTCTTCTTCCTGGATTGGGAGGAGAGATTGGTTGGACCATAAATTTATCTTTTGCTGAATTGTTTTGATTTCCTTGCTTTTACTAAACCTATTTTCTTTCTTTCTGATTTTCTAGAGTCTCTGGTAAGGTAACCTGCTGACTTTAAAGAGGGTCTATTCTCAACGTCGTATTTTTCTAAAGCTCTAGCTATACCATGTCTTATAGCGCCTGCTTGCCCAAAAGAACCGCCTCCTGAAACTTTAATATTTATATCAAATTTGTCTAACATATTTAATAAAACTAAGGGTTGTTTTACTAATATTTTAGCAACTTCCCTTCCAAAGTATTCTTCTAACGGTAGATCATTTACTAATATGTTACCCTTCCCTTTAGCAAGATACACTCTTGCGGTTGAAGTTTTTCTCCGTCCAGTAGCGTAAGTAAAGTTATTTTCCATATTCAAAGTTCAATTTTAATTGGCTTTTGTCCAGCATGAGGATGATTATCACCTGTATAGATTTTTAATTTAGATATCATTGAGTTAGAAAGTTTATTTTTAGGTAGCATCCCTTTAACAGCCTTTAGAATTGTGTTTTCAGGATCTTTTTCTATCATTTCTGAAAATGTAGATGATTTAAGCCCCCCCGGATAACCAGTGTGTCTATAATATCTTTTCTGTGTATTTTTATTTCCAGTAACTTTAATCTTTTCTGCGTTTACAACAACTACATAATCTCCTAAATCATTATGCGGTGTATATTGAGCTTTATTTTTACCCATCAATATAGAAGCAATCTTAGAACTTAATCTACCCAATGTTTCGTCCTTTGCGTCTAGCAAAAGCCAATTATTATCCAAATCAGTATTTTTATAGCTTTTTGTTCTCATAACTATTAATTAAACTATGAAGGGCGTGAATATTAACTCAGAGAGATTATAATTTCCAATAGATATGAACAAAAATTTTGTTAAAAGTTTATCTTTATGGCTTATTTTAGGCATATTTTCAGGCTATTTATTTTTAAATTTATATCAAAGTGATAATTTACCAAATACTCTAGAAGAAACTTCTCCTTCAGTAGTGAATATTTGGAGTTTAAAAAAATGGAAAGCTTGGCAAGAAAGATCAAATCTTCTTGGTATTAAAAGATACAAACAAGTGATCAAAACAGGATTTGTTCCAAATGGATCAGGGGTAATCATCACGGAAGAAGGAAACATAATTACTAGCTTTCATGTGGTAGATGACTCTTTTAAAAATAATCAAAAATTGATTGTAGAATTTAGCGACGGATCTACAGAGGAAGCTTTGATTATAGGTTTTGATTTAGATGCAGATGTTGCAGTAATAAAAACTTTGGGAGATAAGACTTACCTTCCAATTAAAATAAGAAAAAATTTAGAAGATCTTAAGGTTGGAGAGACAGTCGTAGCAATTGGCAATCCCCAAGGGTTAGGACAATCTTTTAGTATTGGAATAGTTAGTGCAATTAATAGGCAATTTAAAAATAAAAATGGTTCTTTCATTCAAACAGATGCTTCAATAAATCCTGGAAATTCTGGGGGTGCTTTAGTTGATTCAAAAGGAAGGCTTATTGGTATTACTAACTTTATTGAAAGTACATCTGGAGGAAGTCAAGGACTGAATTTTGCAATTCCTGTTGACATAGTTATGGACAGTTACAAAGCCATTATTAATTAGACTTTATATTTTTTTTTCTATATTTAAGTGCTTCTGAATGTGCAAAGAGTCCTTCCATCTCAGCTATTTCGATTGAGCTAGAAATTACTTTTTGTAATTCGTCGCTGTCATGATTTTCAGAAAGAATAGAGTAAGAAGATGTGACAAAAAAGTCATTCAAATTAACCTGCGAACTGAACCTACTGGCTCCGTTCGTAGGAATAACATGACTGGGTCCTGCACAATAATCACCGAAGACTGCGCTATTAGATGAACCTATAAAAATTGCTCCAGCTGAGAAGTTCTCTTTCGCTATTTGATCTATATTTTCAATAGAAATCTGTAAATGTTCTGGATGAACAATGTTACAAACTAACTCTGCCTCGTCTAATTTTTCTACTTCAACTAGAAAGGAAAAATTCTCTAAAGATTTTTTAGCGATAGCCGATCTTTTCATTCTGGGTAATTGCTTTAGTAAAGCATCAATAATATTTTTTTTTATTTCTCGACCGATCAAAACTAAAAAACATGAAGAATCTACGCCATGCTCAGCTTGGGCGAGAAGATCTGCAGCTATATATTCGGGATTTGCTGACTCATCTGCAATTATCATTACTTCTGAAGGGCCTGTAAGAGAATCAATGCCGACTATTCCGTAAACCTGTCTTTTTGCTTCTGCAACATACTGATTTCCAGGACCAAAAATTTTATCAACTTTTTTTATTGATTCTGTTCCAAAAGCCATAGCGGCAATTGATTGTGCTCCTCCAATACTAATTGCTTCTGTTACACCGCCTATGTAACAACAAGCTAACATAAGATTTGTGACTTTTTCGTTAGAAGGAGGAAAGGCTAAAATAATTTCATTCACTCCAGCTATTTCGGCTAAAACTGAAGTCATTAAGATAGAAGAAGGATAAGTAGCTGTACCTCCAGGAGCGTATAAACCTACTCTATTTATCGGTCTAACTATTTGTCCATATTCATTAAAAGCTGAATCTTTTGATTTCCATCCAGTCACAGTTTTTTTTGAGTGGAACTTAATTATCCTAGACTTCAAATATTCCAAGTTATTGATAATTTTGCTGTCTAATCTTTCATAAGCATTTTTAAAGTCGTTCTTCTCATATTTAAAATTTTGAACTGATGAAAACTCCACATCGTCAAACTTTTTCGAGAGATTTATCAGCGCATTATCTTTAGAATTTTTTACTTCATCTAAAATCTTTGTTACTTCTCTTTTTAATTTCTCTGAACTCTTAACCGAGTCAATAGACTCATAATTATTTATAAAATCTTCGAAAGAAAGTTCCTGAATGAGATGTTTCGTCATATTTCTTTTTTAAACTTGTTTAATAAATTTTTAATAGTTTTATTGTTTGTCTTAAATGAAGATTTATTGACAATCAATCTTGAACTGATGTCAGAAATTAAATCAAGTTCCTTGAGTCCATTTTCTTTCAAAGTTTTCCCTGTTTGAACGAGATCAACTATACAATCTGAAAGGCCAAGAATCGGTGCTATTTCTATTGCTCCTTTTAAAATTACTATATCAATATCTTTGGAAAGCTTAGAAAAAAAATCTTTTGCGAATAAAGGATATTTAGTTGCAACTTTTATTTTTTTATTTTTAGGTAATTTATCATCCAATGAAGCTAAAGACATTCTACAAATCCCAATATTCAAATCTAATATCTCATAAAAATTATTTTCTAGATCAGTCTCAAATAAAATATCTTTTCCAACAATACCCAAATCTGCAATGCCATAATTCACAAATTTCGGTATGTCCCAAGTTCGTAAAATAGCTATTTTCACGCCTTCTTGAGAGGACTCAATTATTAATTTTCGAGAGTTTTCATCAAAATCTATTCCAATTTTAGAGAACAGCTTTTTGATTTCTGGAAGCAATCTCCCTTTCGGTAATGCAATTAACATATTTATTCAGAAATTCTATCTATTTTTGCGCCTAGAAGCTTTAGCTTCTCTTCAATTCTCTCATATCCTCTGTCTATGTGATAAATTCTATCTACTTTAGTTATTCCTTTGGCGACTAAACCAGCTAATACTAAGCTTGCTGATGCTCTTAAATCAGTTGCCATTACAGGAGCAGAAGTTAGTCCGTTTAAGTTTCCATCAATTAAAGCTGAATTCCCCTTAAGCTTTATTTTTCCTCCCATTCTGACTAACTCTTGAACATGCATAAATCTATTTTCAAACACATTCTCTATTACTTCAGATTGACCTTCTGCAATAGAATTCATAGCGATAAATTGGGCTTGCATATCAGTAGGAAAAGAGGGATAAGGAGCAGTTGAAATATTAACAGCGCTAGGTAATTTTTTCATTTTTAAACATATCGAATCATCATTCTTTGATATTTTAGCGCCAGCAAGTTCTAATTTTTGAAGAACCTTATCAATAGTATTTGGATTAACTGCCTTTACAGTTATTTCTCCTCCAGTCATTGCAGTTGCAGTTAGATAAGTTGCTATTTCAATACGGTCTGGCATGACAGAATAGTTTGTAGGGCTTAGCTCTTTTACTCCATCTATAATCAGCTTATCTGTATCTTCTCCCTGAATCTTAGCTCCCATTTTATTTAAACATTTAATTAAATCTGTCACTTCAGGTTCTTTTGCTGCATTGGTTATTTTCGTTTGGCCTTTTGCAAGGGAGGCAGCCATAATTGCGTTTTCCGTTCCTGTCACTGTTACTTGAGAAAATTCTATATTTGCTCCTATAAGTCCGCCTTTTGCAGAAGCCTTAATATATCCATTACTAGTATCAATGTTTGCACCTAATTTTCTCATACAATCTAAGTGCAAATTTACGGGCCTGCTTCCTATTGCGCATCCACCTGGTAATGCGACTTCAGCTTCGTGAAATCTTGCTAGAAGAGGTCCTAGAACTAATATTGATGCCCTCATTGTTTTTACAAGCTCATATCTAGCTTTTAGATTATTAATCAAGCTGGTATCTACTTCAATATCCATATTTTCGTTAAAGGTCATATAAGCGCCCATTGAACTCAAAATTTCTAACATTGTAGTAATGTCATTCAAATGGGGAATATTGCTTAAAGTAAGTTTGTCTTTAAGGAGAATTGAGCTAGCTAAAATGGGCAGTGCTGAATTTTTTGCCCCTGAAGCTGTAACGGAACCATTAAGTTGAAAACCCCCTTCAATAAGTAATTTATCCATATTATGAAACTTTTAACTATCTAATTCCCAATTTCGTATTGCTAAATCGAGATTTCCATCAAAATCTTTTAAAAGTTTATTGAATTGTTTTTTAAATATTGTAATCAAATCTATCCCATCAAGGATTATTCCAATTACTATCCATTTTTTTTCTATTTTTTTCATTTTATAAATCAAATCAAAATCTGTATCAGAAACATTTACACTCATTTTGACAATTGCTAAATCCAAACGTTCATTAGGATGAACATGAGAATCTATAGATATATTTGCATTATCAATTTCAACCAAGGCTGTAGAGTAAGTATCGAAAAGAGTATTTTTAAATTTTAAATCAAAATTTTTCTTTTGTTCTTCTGAAGCAATTGTGTAATTTTTTTTTCCCAATACTCTTTTAGATATTTCTTCCGAGATGATCAAACCTTTCAAAGAATTTTCTAATCCCTTCAGAAATTTGGTTCTATCTTCTTTAAGAAGATTTTCTGAGTTATTTATATATTTGAAGATCTTATTATGTTGCTCTAAAACATATTTTTCGACCTCAGTTCCTGAAAATGAAACTGCAGAAAAAATAAATAAAATGAAAAATATTAATAGTTTTCGCATAAAATCAATCAGTTATTACTAAAAGTCTACTATAAAAGTTAGAATTATCTGTTATGAATAAAAAAAGTCCTAATTTTTTTGCTTCAGCCAAAAAAACATTTATCAAAGAAATCAACTCTTTAACAAAGATTCCAAAACAAGTCGATCAAAATAAATTCAATAAGATTTGTGAGTTAATAATCAACTGCAAAGGTAACGTCGTTTTAATGGGAATTGGTAAGTCCGGTAATATTGCCGCAAAAGTTTCTTCTACGTTATCAAGCACTGGCACATCGTCGTTTTATTTGAATGCAGCTGAAGCAAGTCATGGCGACCTTGGTAGTCTAAAAAAAAATGATATTCTAATTATTTTTTCATTTTCTGGGGAAACAGAAGAAATAATTAAAATTTTTCCTTCTTGTGAGTCAAAAGTTAAAGCAATAGTTTCTATAACAGGCAACGAAGAATCGTTCATTGCAAAAGGGTCTTACTTAAATTTACATTTAGAAATTTCGGAAGAAGCCTGTCCCCTTAACTTAGCTCCTACTACAAGCTCCTCGGCAATGTTAATTTTAGGAGATGCCTTGGCCATAGCTATTCTCGAAGCTAGAAAATTTTCTCCAGAAGATTTTGCAAAAAATCATCCTGGCGGAAAACTCGGTAAAAGTCTTCTTAAAGTAAAAGATTTAATGATTTCTGGTAATTCTCTTCCAATAACTTCCGATTCAGCACACATGAAAGATGTGATTTACGAAATATCAAATAAGGGTCTTGGGCTTACGCTAGTTAAAAATAAAAAGAGAAAAATAATAGGAATATTTACCGATGGTGATTTAAGAAGATTACTTAATAAAAAATCTAATATTGCAGATTTAAAAATTAAAGATTTAATCACCAAAAAGTTTCATGCAATTAATAAAAATATGCAAATTAAAAATGCTATTCATCAAATGAATAAAAATAAAATTTATTCTCTCGTTGTTAAAGACGAAAAAAATCGAGTAGTGGGGATCATCAGAATGCATGATATTGTTGAAGCTAAGATCATTTAATGTATAAACAAATCTCAATTTATATTGTCTTGCTATTAGCTCTGGTTGCTCTAACCTTTTTCCTGACTACTTACTATATTGATTCTCAAACTAATCAATCAAAAAATAATCAAAATTTAAATATATTTCAAGCTGAAGATATCAATCTCAAGCTTAACTTTTTTGGATCTGATTTTGACATAACATTAAAAAGCAAAATGATAAATGGACTATCTGACTCAAAAATTTTAACTATATATAATCCAATTATTAATTTAAAAAATTCCGAAATTGAAGTTGAAATTATTTCTGAAAATTCCGAATTAAATTATGGAACTGAAGAATTATTTATACCTAGCAAAATTAATTTTAAAGGAGTGTATCTAAATAAACCTTTTTCTGGCGAGGCTGATCAAATGAATTTTTATTTTTTAGAAAATAGAATTTCCTTTAACAAAAGTTTAATGCTTATATTTGATGAAAAACTGTACAAAGGACAGAATATTGAAATAAACACTAAAGACAAGTCAATTATTGGAACTGATAAAATAAGTGTTAACAAAATAAATGATTCTAAAAACGCAAAAAATCTCTAAACGTTATGGCAAAAAAATAATTTTGCAAGGTATTGATGCAGAGATAAACTTGCAAAGCATCAGTGGCATGCTTGGCCCAAATGGGGCCGGAAAAACTACACTTTTTTACGTTTTGGCAGGATTGCTTCAACCTTCTGAAGGAGAAATTCTTTTAAATGAAAAAAATATTACAAATAAAACAATTAGAGAAAGAGCAAACTTAGGCATAGTTTATCTGCCTCAAGAACCTTCAATTTTTAGAAATTTATCTGTTTCAGATAACATAAAGTCAGCATTTGAGGTGCAAAAATTAGACAAAAAAGAACTTGGTTTAAGAACAGAAGAAATAATTGAAGACTTCGATATTGGATCTATCGCATTACAAAAAGGAAGTGAATTGTCTGGCGGGCAAAGAAGAAGAGTGGAAATCGCAAGATCAATTGCTTTAAATCCGAAATTTATAATGCTTGATGAACCATTTGCAGGTATTGACCCAATAGCAATTCTTGAATTAAAAAAATTAATAAAAAAGCTATCTGATAAGGGTTTAGGCATTTTAATAAGCGATCATAATGTAAGAGCTACAATGGAAATCTGTAGTGAAATTTTTATTATTAGCGAAGGGTCGATAATATCTAGCGGAACTCCTGAAGAAGTTTCTAATAATAAAATGGTAAGAAAAACTTACCTAGGTGAATGAAATTGATGAAAAAAAGAAATCTTTATACTAATCAGCTGCAGATAAAAAAAAGCCTAAGAACTAAAATTTATGAATTTCTTAAAGAGGAGATAAAAAAAGAAGGAATTAAAAAAAAATCAGATGAAGAGCTTTCGAATATATTTAATTTAGAATTTGACACTAAGGTTTCTAGAAAAACAATAGCTAAATACAGAGAAGAGTTAAAGATCCCCTCCTCAATTAACAGAAAATGAATATTTCTTCTGATGTAAACATAAGTTTTGTTCAAAAAGAATTATCAAAGGGAGAATTCAAAAATTTAAAAAGAATGTTTAATGGCATCCCGCCATATGATATTGCAATCTTGATTGAGTCTAGCTCCCCAAATAACAGAGCAATAATTTGGCAATTAATCGACGATAATATTGAGGGAGAGGTTTTAAGCAATCTTTCTGATGAAGTAAGAGAAATGGTTCTTTCTTTTATGGACCCTATCGAAGTAGCTGAAGTTATAAAAAATCTTGAGCCAGATGAAATAGCTGATATTCTTCAAGATCTTCCTGAAACTGTTACTGCTGAAGTCTTAGATGCTATGACAGATCAGAATAGGCAGCTAATCAAAAAAGTCTTGGATTATCCTGAAAACACTGCAGGCGGACTAATGAATACTGATCTTATTTTGATAAGACCTAATCATACCTTAGAGGTAGTGTTGAGATACTTGAGAATAAAAAAAATTTTTCCCGATGCAACTGATAGTCTTTTCGTTGTAAGTAAAACTAATAAATTTAGAGGAATACTTTCTATCTCTAAAATATTAACAAATCCTCCAGAAAGATTAGTTAAAGACTTGATGGAAGACGAGACAAATTCCATCAATGTCAATACAGAATCTTCAGAAGTAATTAGAATCTTTGAGAAAAACGATTTAATTTCTGCGCCAGTTATAGACGATCAAAATAATTTATTAGGAAGAATAACCTTTGACGATGTAATAGATGAAATTAAATCAGAAGCAGATGAATCATTAAGGCAAATTTCAGGAATTGACAGCGATACTTTTGAAAAAACTAGTACAGCTATCAAAACTAGAGGATTTTGGCTTGGAACAAATCTGATAACTGCCTTAATTGCTGCTTCTGTTATTAATATTTTTAAAGAAACTTTAGAGCAAGTAATTTTTTTAGCAGTTCTAATGCCAATAATTGCAAGCATGGGTGGAGTGGCTGCTACTCAAACACTTACAATAACGGTTAGAGGTCTCGCACTAGGCCAAATAGTAAGGGCAAATTATTTATATATCTTCAACAGAGAACTGCTGGTGGGAATATCTAATGGTTTTATTTGGGCAGTTATTCTAAGTTTAATAGCCTGTTCATGGTTTCAAGATTGGTTGCTCGCTTGGGTAATTTGCTTATCAATGATTATTAATTTGGTCGCGGGTGTTTTGTCCGGAATGGGAATACCTATACTTTTAAAAAGCCTCAAAATGGATCCAGCAGTTGCAGGAAGTGTAATCGTCACTACAGTAACTGATGTGATTGGATTTTTCTCTTTTCTAGGGCTGGCTTCCTATTTTTATTCCTAGCTTGATTGGACAAACTTAATCCTTAATTGGCGTAAGATTCCAAAAATAACAGGCCATAGCAAAGAAGATAATAAAGTCAACAGAATCAACTCCAAAAAGATGCTTTGTCTAAACTCACTAAAAAAAAGAATTAAAAAAATTTGATAAATCAAAATAACGACAGCAACAAATAATGATTGTTGAATCATATAAAGAGCCCTTAATCTGTGAAAATATCTCTGTGTCAAAAAAGAAATTAGCAAAAATAGCAATACATGTGATCCTAATAAAATTTCTTTATTAACGTCTAAACAAAAACCAAATATCATTGCCCAGATTAATCCTATATCTTTTGGAAGCGCCATATTCCAGTATATTAGAACCATTAGAGTTANAGGCAAATAAACAGATAAATCAAATAAATTTGATGTAAAAATTTCTAATAAAAATGAAACTAATATTGTTATTCCGATAAAAAAATATACTGAAATAAAATTATTTTTTTTGTCGAGATATTCTGTCATGGATAAGCAAAAAGTATTTTTGTTCCGCTACTAAAATTTGATAACGATTGCACTTCTACTTCAAGAGTAGATTGATCTTCAGAGTTAGAAATTTTCTTTACTTTGCCAATTAAAAAACCTTTAGGATATTTCCCCCCTAGCCCTGAGGTAAAAATTTTATCATCTAAAATTATATTTGAATTATTTTTAAAATTTTTAATTGATAATTTATTTTGCTCTCCCTTACCTTCAAGAATAATATTTTGGTTTGTTCTTTGTATTAACCCAGGAATATTGACATTTTTTTCATAAATTGGAACAACTTTGACATAGTTAGGAAAGATCTGGTCTATTGTTCCAACCAAACCATTCATACTTATGGCAACCATTTCTTCTTTGATCTCATCTATATCAGTTTTTATACTAATTGATTCTTTTGGAAAATATGACATATCAATAATCTCTCCTATTACTGATTTAGAAATAGTTTTTCTTTTTGTGTAACCCATCATCTCTAAAAGCTCTTGATTTTCTTTTGATAATTGTTCTAGTTTAAGAAGCTCAAAATTCAACCTTTCGATTTCGTTATTCTTATCTTTAAGGTCGCTAACAAGTTTATGTTGCGAAGTAAAAAAAAGACTTATTTCTTCTGATAAATCAGCAGTGGATTGAGACAAATTACTTATAGGAGAAAAACTTTCTAAAAATACAGATTTAATTTCTTTACCAACATTGAAATTAATATCTAAAATTAGAATTATCAGAGTGAAAATAAGAGAGGGAAGAAGTTTTGAAGCTCTCATGGAGCCTGTTGTGAAGATAGCGTTACTTGCTATTGAAGTTTGTTTGTGTTCTTTTTGGAACATATTTACTCAGTAGACAAAAGGTCCACATCATATTTATCTAATATATCAAGTGCTATTCCTCCTCCTTTAGCAACACAAGTTAATGGATCTTCAGCAATATAAACAGGAATTCCAGTTTGATCTGAAATCATAATATCCAAATCCCTAAGTAGCGCTCCTCCGCCAGTCAGAACAATGCCTCTTTCAGAAATATCTGCACTTAATTCGGGGGGAGATTGTTCTAAAGCATTTCTAATAGATTGTAATATAGCCGATAAAGGCCCTGAAATAGCTTCATAAACTTCCTTACTACTTAAGTTAAGAGTGTTTGGAACTCCCTCAGCTAAATTCCTTCCTCTTACTTCAAGATGTAATTCTTCACTATCAGAAGATGCGCATCCTATTCTTTCTTTTATTCTTTCGGCAGTTGATTCTCCAATCAAAACTCCATATTTTCTTCGAAGATAGGAAACTATAGATTCATTAAACCTATCTCCTCCAGTTTTGAGAGAGCTAGAGAAAACTACGCCATTAAGAGCTAGAATTGCAATTTCAGTTGTACCTCCTCCTATATCAACCACCATAGAGCCCGATGCATCTTCGACAGGTAATCCAGCTCCTATAGCGGCTGCCATTGGCTCCTCAATTAATCTCACTTCTCTCGCTCCAGCTTGCAAGGCAGATTCTCTGATTGCTCTTCTTTCTACCTGAGTTGATTGACAAGGTACACAGATAAGAATTCTTGGACTTGGTTTAAAAAAGTTTTCACCATGAACGAGTTGGATGAAATGTTGAAGCATTTTTTCTGTTACTTGAAAGTCTGCAATGACACCATCTTTGAGAGGTCTTATTGCTTCTATATTGCCAGGTACTCTTCCAAGCATTCTTTTAGCTTCTGAACCGACAGCAACTACAGTCCTATGCCCATCTGCCTTTTTTATTGCAACCACTGATGGCTCGTCTAAAACTATTCCTTTATCTTTAACAAAAACCAAAGTATTGGCGGTTCCCAAATCTATAGAAAGATCAGTAGAATAGAAACCCTTTAAATGTTTAAAAAATGAAGCCATTACAAATTATTTTTTCTATCAAAAAATTTTTAATCCAATTGTTATAATAACCTTTTTATCTATACAAATGAAAATTTCCGAAGAAATATTAAATAACATCTCTTCTTTATCGAAAATTAAAATTGACGAAAAGATCAAGTCTGATTTGATAAAAGATCTAGAGTCTATTTTAAAAATGGTTGAAGAAATGAATAAAATTGATACTTCAGGTATTGAACCAATGAGTCACCCTCTTGAAGAAGCCGATAATTTAAGAAAAGATGAGGCAACTGATGAGATTAAAAGAGATGAATACCAAAAATTCGCACCACAAACGGACGATGGTTTTTATCTAACTCCAAAAGTTATTGAGTAGTATGGAAGATTTGTCGAAATTAAGTCTTGTTGAACAAATTAATGGTTTGAAATCAAAAAAATTTTCTTCAATAGAGCTTACTGAATTTTATTTGAAAAGGATAGATCAAGAAAAAGTTTTAAATTCTTTTATATCTTTGAATGAAAATGCATTAAAAGAAGCAAAAAAATCTGATGAAAAAATTGCTAAAAATAAAAGTTCAAGCTTAGAAGGAATACCTATTGCTCACAAAGATATATTTTGTATCAAAGATCAAAAAACAACTTGTGGTTCCAAAATGCTTGAAAACTTTATATCTCCATACTCATCTACTGTTTATGAAAAACTATCAAGTTCGGGTACTGTTAATTTAGGTAAAACAAATATGGATGAATTTGCTATGGGCTCTTCAAATGAAACAAGTTTTTTTGGAAGTGTATTAAATCCAATAGATCCTGAAAGAGTGCCGGGAGGTTCTTCGGGAGGTTCAGCTACTGCTGTTGCTGCAAATTTATGTTCTTTCGCCACCGGAACAGATACCGGGGGCTCGATAAGACAACCTGCAGCTTTTTGTGGAATTACAGGAATAAAACCTACTTATGGTAGGGTCTCAAGATGGGGAATGATAGCTTTTGCTTCAAGTCTTGATCAAGGTGGTATATTCGCTAAGAATGCTTTGGATGCAGCTTTAGCGTTAGAAAACATTGCAGGCTTCGATGAAAAGGATTCTACTTCTATAAACAAAAAGGTTCCTCCCTTTTTTAATCAAGCCAAATCGAAAGATGAAGAACACGTTGTGGGTATACCAAAAAAAATTATTGAAGATATAAAAGACGATAATGTAAAGAATAATTTTTTCGAATCTTTAGATATTCTTAAAAAATCGGGAGTTAAGGTTAAAGAGATTGACCTAAAAAATATTCAATATTCTCTGCCAGTTTATTATGTAATAGCTCCTGCAGAATGTTCTGCAAATTTGTCTAGGTATGATGGTGTGAGATTTGGTCATAGATGTGAAAATCCTAAAGATTTAGACGATTTGTACGAGCGTTCTAGAGCAGAAGGCTTTGGTGAAGAAGTGAAGAAAAGGATATTAATTGGAACATATTGTCTTTCTGCTGGCTACTACGATGCTTACTACCTTAAAGCTCAAAAAATTAGAAATTTGATTAAGCAAAGTTTTATGGACGCCTTTAAAGAAGTATCTTCAATTATGATGCCCACATGTGCGAACGTGTCTTTTAAATTAAATTCTATTCAAAATCCAGTAGAAATGTATGAACAGGATATTTATACAATCCCCGCAAATTTAGCTGGCCTTCCTGCAATATCTATTCCCTCTGGAAAAATAAATAAGTTACCTTTAGGCATTCAATTTATTGGAAATTATTTAGAGGAAGGAAATTTATTGAACCTTTCTAATAAATTCCAACAAAATAGCAATTTTCATAATGAATAATACTTGGGAATCGGTTATTGGATTAGAAGTTCATGTTCAGTTATCTACTGAATCCAAAATCTTTTCCAATGCGCCAACAAAATTTGGTCAAACGCAAAACAGTCAAGCGTCTTTGGTAGATCTTGGTTTGCCTGGTGTTTTACCCGTTTTAAATGAAAAAACCATTGAAATGGCAATTAAGTTTGGGTGTGCAATAAATGCAAATATCTCATCTAAAGCAATTTTTGCAAGGAAAAACTATTTTTATCCTGATTTGCCAAAAGGTTACCAAATTAGTCAGCTTGATGATCCTATAGTAGGCGAAGGAAAGATAAGTATTGAAATCGATAATAAAGAAAAGTTTATAGGCATCACTAGAGCCCATCTTGAAGAAGATGCTGGAAAATCATTGCACGATAAATATGAAAATCTATCAGCGATAGATTTAAATAGAGCCGGGACCCCTCTCTTAGAAATTGTCTCAGAGCCAGATTTAAGATCTGCCAAGGAAGCTGTGGCTTATTTAAAGAAAATCCATTCAATCATTACTTTTTTAGAAATCTCTGACGGAAATATGTCGCAAGGCTCGATGAGATGTGACGCTAATGTATCTATAAGAAAATATGGTGATAAAGAATTTGGTAATAGAACAGAACTAAAAAATATAAATTCATTTCGATTTATAGAAAAAGCCATAGATTATGAAATAGCTAGGCAAATTGAAATTGTTGAAAATGGCGGTTCTATTTGCCAAGAAACAAGGCTTTACGATGCCAATAAAAATGAAACTCGCTCCATGCGTTCGAAAGAACATGCTAATGATTATAGATATTTTCCAGATCCTGATTTAATACCAATAATTATCTCAAAAGAAAAAATACAAGAGATCGAAAAATCTCTGCCTGAGCTTCCTGAACAAAAAATTGTAAGGTTTATTAAAGATTACAAAATATCTGAATACGAATCAAAGAATTTAAATGCTTCAAGAGAGTTAAGTAATTTTTTTGAAAAAGTTGCAAAAAAAATATCATCGCCTGATTTAGCTGCCAAATGGATTTTGGGAGACTTAATGGCAATCTTAAATAAAAATAATAGCGAGATTCAAGACTCTAAAATTTCCAGTGATGACATGATCAATTTACTTTCTAAAATAGAAGAAGGTTCCTTGTCTGGTCCCGGAGCCAAAAAGATAATAGAGTTATGTTGGTCGTCTAGCGAATCTATTGATGTTTTGATAAAAAAAGAAGGATTAGATGAGGTAAAAGGAGAAGATGAGCTCTTAAAAATTATCACTAGAATATTAGAAGATAATTCAAAGCAACTTGAACAGTATTTAAATGGTAAGGATAAACTCTTTGGTTTTTTTGTCGGTCAGGTTATGAAAGAAACTCAAGGGAGCGCTGATCCTAAATTGGTAAATAAACTCTTAAGTAAAAAACTTAAGCAGTAACATACATTGTCAAAGATTCAGCAATATAAGCTGGTTTTTCCTGACCTTCTATTTCCATAATTACTTCATTTTTTACTAGATATCTTCCATCGCCTTTGTCATCAACAGATAACAATTTAGCTTTTGTTCTAACTTTTGATCCAACATTGACTGGTGTTAAAAACCTAACTCGGTCTAGTCCATAGTTAAATGCCATTGTCATATTTTCTGGAGCCACTTGCGGAGCAGGCAGACCAGCCATCAAAGATAAGGATAAAAATCCATGGGCTATAGTTGATCCAAAAAGAGGTGTAGCTTTTTCTGAATCAACATGAATAAATTGATGATCAAGAGTAGCATCTGCGAATTGATTAATTCTATCTTGATCTACGACTAACCAATCTGATTCTCCCATGTCTTTTCCAATATAATCTTTTAAAGTATCTGCAGGTACTAATCCAGCCATAATTCTCTCCTTTTATTTAATTCATTAGGTGATTTTTATATTCCTCTCTTAATCCAGTTTTTAATAATTTACCGGTTGCTCCATGTGGTAATTCATCAACAAATATTATATCGTCAGGTAGCCACCACTTTGCAACTTTATCAGATAAATAATTAAGTACAGAATCTTTATCGCATTCCTCAAGGTTATTTTTAACAACAAACATTAAAGGTCTCTCATCCCATTTAGGATGAAGAACTCCAACAACACAAGCTTCAGCAATACCTGGATGTCCTACTGCGGTATTTTCTAAATCTATTGAACTAATCCACTCACCGCCTGTTTTGATAACGTCTTTACTTCTATCCACGATTCTCATGTATCCATCTTTCGATATAGTAGAAACGTCTCCGGTATCAAACCATCCATTTTCTAGCGCTGTTTCTTCTCCTTTATAATATCTTTCGATGATTGCAGGTCCCTTAACCATCAACCTCCCAAAAGTTTTTCCATCGTTTGGCAAAGTGTTTCCTTTATCATCTACAATTTTTATTTGACAGCCATAGATGGCTTTTCCCTGACTAGTCTGTAAATCATATCTTTCTTCCAAATCCATATTTACCATATCACTATTAAAAGCATTTAAAGTGCCCAGTGGGCTCATTTCGGTCATTCCCCAACCATGCAATAAAAAAGCATCATGTTTTTCTTGAAATTCTTTTATCATCGCTCTTGGTGCAGCGGATCCACCCACTAAAACTGATGTTACAGACTCCAAAGTGATATTATTTTCTCGGGTAAAATTAAGAAGATCTAACCAAACAGTTGGAACGCCCATTAAATTTGTAACATGCTCCGATTGAACTAACTTACTGATTGCTTCCCCACCTGTATGCGGCCCAGGAAGAACTAATTTTGAACCAAACATCGCAGCTGCGTATGGGATCCCCCAAGCATTTACATGGAACATGGGAACTACTGGTAATATGACGCTTGTAGAAGAAATATTCATGGCGTTAGCCGCGCAAGCGTACCAGGCATGCAGAATAGTGGATCTATGAGAATACAAAACTCCTTTGGGGTTTCCGGTTGTACCAGATGTATAGCATAAAGATGAAGCTGTGTTTTCATTAAATTCAGGCCAATCTATTTCATCAGATTCGTCAGCAATCAACTCTTCATAACAAATGAGATTTTTAATTTTTGTTTCTGCTGGCATTTGAGATTTTTCACATAAAAGAATTATTCCTTCTACATCTATATTTTCATAAACGTTCTCAACGATTGGTAAGAAAGGAAGATCTACAAAGATATATTTATCTTCAGCATGATTTACTATGTATTCTACTTGCTCAGGAAATAATCTTGGATTCAAGGTGTGCAAAACTGCGCCAATACCAGAAATTCCAAAATATAATTCGTAATGTCTGTAACCATTTAAAGCAATCGTTCCCAAAACATCGCCTTCTTTTATTTCCAATTTTTTTAAGGCATTTGCCAACTTTTTTGCTCTTTTGGAAGAGTCCTCAATAGTATATCTATGAACTTCTCCCTCGATTGTATGACTAACAATTTCTGTTTGAGGATGAGTCTTTATAGCGTGCTCCAATACTCCAGAAATGAGTAATTGATCTTGCATCATGTTTCCTAACATTTTTTCTCCATATTTCTTTTTGTGTATTAAAGGATATATTTGCTTTCCAAAAGCATCAACTTATTTATTTTTACATATTTTACAAAAAGGATTCTTTTTTATTGTTCTTTTTTGTATTTCGTTAGTCAAAGAATCGATTTCTATAAAATTTTCTTCAGAATTATTAATTTCTAATATATTTTTTATTGTTTCAATTGCAAGAAAAGTACCAATCAATCCAGCCAAAGGAGAAAATATACTTGATTCTCTACAGGACAAATCTTCATCCTCAATTTCTTCAAATAAGCATTCGTAACAAGGGGAGTTAAAAGAAGAGAAATTAAAATTAAAAATTTGTCCTTTCCAACCAATACAAGCTCCACTGATAAGATCTTTATCGTTTTTGAAACAATACTCATTAATAATTTTTCTTGTTTCAAAATTATCAGAACAATCCACTATAAAATCTGAATTTTTTAAAAGCTCATTGATATTCTTTTTGTTTATTCTTTCAAAAAAAGAGTCACAAACTATATTTTCATTTAAGCTAATTAGCCTTTTCTTAGCTACTAAAGTTTTTTTTGCGCCCACATCAGATGAATCGTATATTATTTGTCTGTTTAGATTTGAGAGTTCAACATAATCATCGTCAAACAAATTCATCTTGCCTATTCCTGATGCTGCAAGATAAATTGAACAAGGTGAACCGAGACCGCCTAAACCAACAATTCCGATTGAAGAATTAGATAACTTTTCTTGCCCAGCAATATCTATTTCGGGCAACATTATATGCCTGCTGTATCTCATTAGTTCGTCGTGTTTCATTATTTTGTAAGTATAGATACTCTAATGTCTTTGTTTAAATCTTTCTTCTGTTCTAAATTTATGTATCCAATTTTCTCTGAAATGCTTGCTATTTTTTCAGCTTGAGAAGGGGCGTGTTCAAGAAAAAGCTTACCCTCTTCCTTTAAAAAAAATATGCTTTTTTCTAATATAATTGAGATATCTTGAAGACCAAATCTTTCTGAGAATAAAGCTTCTTCAGGTTCAAACCATACTCCGTCTTCGTCTTTATTTAGGGAATTTTTATCTACATAAGGAGGATTTGAAATAATTATATCTAGGTCAGGAAAAAGCCATTCCTTTTTCCAATCATGATTCAAAAAAATTATATTGTCTACATCGTTTAATCTTGCATTTTTTTTTGCAATCAATAGAGCGTTAATTGAAATATCAGTTGCATAAACTCTTACTTCTGGGTTTTCCTTTTTAATTGAAATAGAAATATTTCCAGAGCCTGTTCCAAGTTCAAGAATTATTTTTTTATTCAAACCCTCTTTTAAAACTTCTTCAACTATCAATTCTGTCTCTGGTCTTGGTATTAAAACTGAGCTATCGACATTAAATTCACTTTTCCAAAATTCTTTTTTTCCTGTTATGTAAGCGAGAGGAAAACCTTTTCTTCTTTTTTCCACAAGAGCATTGAAGCTCTTAATTTTCTTTGAAGTTAAATTAGAATTTAGATTTGAAAAAATTTTTTCTCTTGTTTGGTTTTGGATGAATCCTAATATTAATTCAGCATCTAAACTATCTATTTTTTCTTTTGCCTTATTTAAAGCATCTTGATAAGTCATCGTCAGAGATTATTTTCCAATTTCGATAATAATCTAGCTTGATTTTCTTCAATTAATGTTTCTACCATTTCATCCATATCGCCATCCAAAAAAGCTTCTAGGCTATGTATTGAAAATTCTATTCTATGATCTGTAATTCTGTTTTGAGGAAAATTATAAGTTCTAATTTTTTCAGATCTATCTCCACTACCCACCATGTTTTTTCTCTCTGAATCTTGTTTTTCAATTTGCTCATTATTTGCTTGCTCCATCAACTTTGATTGAAGTAAATTCATAGCTTTTGATTTATTTTTGTGTTGAGATCTATCGTCTTGGCACTCAACAACCAATCCACTAGGGATGTGCGTTAGTCTTACTGCTGAATCTGTTTTATTAACATGTTGCCCTCCGGCACCAGATGCACGAAAAGTATCGACTCTTATTTCTGATTTATCTATTTCAATTGAATCTAATTCTTCTACTTCTGGCAAAACTGCAACAGAGCAGGCTGATGTATGGACTCTTCCTTGTGATTCAGTATCAGGTACCCTTTGAACGCGATGGACTCCTGATTCAAATTTGAGGAATCTATAAACTTGTTTGCCTGAAATTTTAGCTACTATTTCTTTGAAGCCGCCCTTTTCACTTTCTCTTGAGCTAATTAGTTCTATTTTCCATTTCTTTCTTTCGGTAACCCTAGTAAACATTCTAAATAAATCTCCAACAAATAGACCTGCTTCGTCCCCGCCTGTTCCCGCTCTAATTTCTAAAAATACATCTTTTTCATCATCTTCATTTTCTGGTATTAAAAGTTTTTTGATTTCTATTTCATTTTTGTTAAGTTGCTCAGTAATAATATTTAATTCGTCTTGTGCTAATGATTTTATTTCAGGATCTGAGTCCTCTAGCAAAAGTTTTGTTGAAGAAAGATTATCCAAATTTGTTTTATATTCTTCATATTTTTCTACTATCTTTTTTATTTTTGAATATTCCTTAGAATAGGTTGCATAAAGTTGATGGTTACTTACTATTTCGGAATTAGATAATTCTTTCTCTAAAAAAAGGGACCTTTCTTTTATTGAATCTAACTTTAATATAATTGTATCTAGCATGACTAATTTAGTTATTATAAATCTTTATTTATTTAAAAAATTTTAAATATGTATTTTAAAAAATCTTTTCTGTTGTCTTTATTTATTCTTTTTATTAGTTGCTCAACTACTAATATAGAAGATAAGGCTAATTCAAATAAAATGACGGGAAAATTTTCCATGTTTTCAGAAAATAATTATATTTCTGGAAAAATTTCTATTTTTAATCAAAAAGAAATTAGCCAAATAAAGATTAATCTTGATAGATATCCAAAAACTTTCTTAGTAACAGAGTTTAGAGAAGGAAATCAAAAAAGAATTGATAGCAACTTTAACGAATCTTACGAAGAAAGTACTGTCAAAAGTTTAATTGAAGAAATTACTATATATAGATTTAGTGAATGGCTAGGTGAATTATGCAACCTAGATGAATGCAAAGAATATATTACTCAAAATGTTGTGATTACTAAGGAAGAAATTCATTTAAATAAAAAAATTAAGAAAATTGTCGGTTCATATAAAAACTTTAAATTTGCTGTTGTTTTTAAATCATGATTTACATATCTCCTGCCAAGATTAATAGAGGATTCAATGTTTTAAAAAAAAGATCTGATGGTTTTCATGATATTGAAACTAACTTTCAATTTTTAGAATGGGGAGACGAAATAATTTTCAACTTTGATACAAAAATTTCAAAAGTTTATTGTCCAGAAGTAGAAGAAAAAAATAATCTTGCTTACAAAGCAATCCAGCTTATAAAAGAAACCTGTAAAATTAATAAAGAAGTTTCAATAAAAATAAAAAAAAACATCCCTATTGGTTCGGGCCTTGGAGGTGGGAGTTCTAATGCTGCCACTGTGCTTCTTGTGTTAAATAAATATTGGAAACTAAATTTAAGTAATAAAGTTTTAAAAAAACTTGGTTCTTCATTAGGTTCTGATATTCCAATCTTTATTGAAGGTGTCGCGAGAAAAGCAAGGGGTAAAGGAGAAATATTTTCTAAGACGTCTCTTAAAGAAGACATAATTTTTTTAGTTATGCCTAGATGTAAAATTTCAACTGCGAAAGCTTTTCAACAAATTAAAGCTGATGATTTTAAAAACTCAAAAAGCAGTAAAGATTTTAATTTTTTTGAAAAGTGGGCTAGAAAAAATTACAAAGAAATCGATGATTCCTTTATGTGGTTAGAATCTATAAAAAAAGGAAACTTAACTGGAACAGGATCTGCCTTGTATGCAATATTTAATTCTTTTGAAGAGGCAAGAAAAATAATGGATAATGCTCCAAAAAATAATGATTATTTCGTAACAAGGAGTTTAAACGAATCGCCTTTATTGAAAGTATTAAATGAAAATGGGGTGTAGCCAAGCGGTAAGGCAGCGGCTTTTGATGCCGCCATGCGATGGTTCGAATCCATCCACCCCAGCCAATGTGAATTATGAACGATAAAAATAACCTTGTTCTTTTTTCAGGAAATTCAAATCCTGAATTAGCTAATAAAATAGCCAAAAAACTAAACACTTCTTTAGGTAAAGCTTTAGTAGATAAATTTAGTGACAACGAATTGAATATTAGGGTTGATGAAAACGTAAGAGGGAAAGATGTGTTTATTTTGCAATCTACTTGTTTCCCAGCAAACGATAATCTAATGGAGCTTATTATTCTTATAGATGCTTTAAGAAGATCTTCTGCGTCCAGGATTACAGCAGTAATTCCCTATTTTGGATATGCCAGACAAGATAGAAGAGTTAGATCTGAGAGAGTTCCAATAAGTGCTAAGTTGGTAGCTGATATGTTACAGAGCGCAGGAGCTGATAGAATTTTAACCATAGAGCTGCATTCAGACCAAATACAAGGATTTTTTAATGTTCCTGTCGATAATGTATATGGAACAAAAGTTATACATAATCATATTGATAAATCATCATACAAAGATCAAATTATAGTTTCTCCTGATGTTGGAGGAGTTGTCAGGGCTAGAGCCCTAGCTAAATTATTAAATGATGCTGATTTAGCCATAATCGACAAAAGAAGGGAAAAAGAAAACTCGTCTCAAGTTATGAACGTAATCGGAGATGTTGAGGGCAAAACTTGTATCTTAGTAGATGATATTATCGATACTGCAGGAACAATTTGTAATGCTGCTGATGCACTAAAACAAAAAGGAGCTAACAAAGTTATTTCTTACGCAACTCATGCAGTTCTCTCAGGGCCAGCTATTGAAAGAATTAGCAATTCAAAGCTAGACGAATTAATTGTTACTGATACAATCCCTCTCTCAGAAAATGCTTCAAAATTAGAAAAGATTAAAATCATCTCTATGGACGAAACGTTATCTGAAGCTATAAATAGAGTTAATAAGGAAGAATCTATCAGTGCAATGTTCCTATAAGGAGTTAAAATGTCTTCAAGTACAGAATTAGAAATAAATTTAAGAAAGGATTTAAACGAAAGAACTAATTTATTAAGAAAAAAAGGAAATGTTCCTGGAATACTCTATGGCGACAATGAAGATTCTGTAAAAATACAGTTACAAAGTAAAGATTTGCGAAAAGCTTTAGAACAGCCCAGTATTTTTTCTCAAATTATAAATCTCAAAGAAGGTGAAAAAGAATTTAAGGTTCTTTTAAAAGATGTTCAAGTCAATCCTGCAAACGATGAACCTATCCATGTTGATTTTCAAAGAGTATCTGGAAAGACAAAGCTTACCTTAGATGTTCCGATTAAGTATATTAATGAAGATTTGTGTATTGGAGTAAAAAATCAAGGAGGCATGCTTTCTAAGAATAAGAATGATATTGAATTAACTTGTTCTGCTGATAATCTTCCAGAATTCATAGAAGTGGATTGTTCAAATATAGAACTAAACTCAGCAATAATGCAATTTGCTCTTATTCTTCCAGAAGGAGTACAACTTTCTCAAAATCTTTTAAATGGACAAGATCAACCCGTCGTCGCTTGCTCCGCAACGAGAGCTACATTGGATATTGAAGAGGAAGTTGAAGTCGTTGAAGGTGAAGAAGGAGAAGTCACTGAATCTGAAGCTGAGCAAGAAGATAGTAGCGAAGTTTCTGATGATTCTGAAAAACAAGGAGATTAAAGAGCTCTTTTTTAGAGTATGAACAAATTTCTAATTGCAGGCTTAGGCAACCCCGGAACGAGGTACGCTAATACAAGACATAATGCCGGCACAGATTTAATAAATTTTTTTTTAGAGAATAATTCTCTTAAGTTAAAAGAAAATAAATCTATTAAAGGAAGAATAGGCTCTTTCGAAATGTTAGGCAGAGAAGTATTTTTTTTAATTCCGACTATTTTCATGAATCACAGCGGTATGTCACTTAAGCCTACAATAAAAAAACTTAATGTACCGTTAGACAAAGTATTGATAATTCATGACGATTTAGATCTTCCTTCTGGAGCTTGTAAATTGAAAAATGGCGGTGGTGACGGTGGTCACAATGGGTTGAAAAGTATAATTGAAAGCCTTGGAGGAAAAAGAGATTTTAAGAGAATGAGGATAGGTATTGGTCACCCTGGTGAGTCTAAATTAGTAAATAAATATGTCGTTCAAAAAGGCTCTTTGAAAGAAAGACAAGAACGTCTAAATGCTATAAAAAGAGGAATTGAAGTTATTGAATTAATCATTGATGATAGTTGGGACATAGCTTTAAATATTCTTCATTCTTAATAATGTCTTTTAAGTGTGGAATTGTAGGTCTGCCTAATGTTGGAAAATCTACATTATTCAATGCATTAACTTCAGCGGGAATACAAGCAGAAAACTTTCCTTTTTGTACAATTGACCCAAATACAGGAATTGTAAATGTCCCAGATAAAAGATTAATTCAATTAAAAAAAATTGTTAATCCAGAAAAGGTCATCCCAGCAACGGTTGAATTTGTAGATATAGCAGGGTTGGTCTCTGGAGCCTCAAAAGGCGAAGGTTTGGGTAATAAATTTCTTGGACATATTAGGGAAACTCAGGCCATTGCGCATGTTGTTAGATGTTTTGAAAATCAAAAAATTACTCATGTTAATAACAAGCTAGACCCTCTTGAAGATATTGAAATTATAGAAATGGAATTAATTCTTTCTGACATTGAAACATTAGAAAAAGCAAAAGAATCTCTAAACAAAAAAATTAAAAGCGGTGACAAATCCATTTTTTTAAAATTAGAAACAATTGAAAAGTTTTTAATTGGTTTAGCTAAAGGAACTAATGCACGTTCCATTGATTGCAATGAAGATGATATAAATCTTATTAAGGAGTTCAATCTAATCTCTCTTAAGCCTGTAATTTATGTAGCTAACATAGATGAAAGTGAAAATAATGCAGAAGCTGTAAAAAAAGTTAAAGAGAAAGCAATGCAAGATAATTCTGAAGTAATAGAAATGTGTAATCAATTAGAAGCAGAAATAAGCGAATTAGGTGATGACAAAGAAGATTTTCTAAAAGAGATTGGCTTGGATGAACCTGGTTTAGATAGATTTATCAGAATTGCCTATAAAACACTAGGTTATAAGACCTTTTTTACCGCGGGAGAGAAAGAAGTTAGATCTTGGGTAATAAAATCTGGATACAAAGCGCCTCAAGCTGCTGGGGTTATACATACTGATTTTGAAAAAGGCTTTATCAGAGCGGAAACAATAAGTTTTAATGATTTTATTAAATTTAATGGAGAGCAGGGTTCAAAAGCAGCTGGGAAGTGGAGATCGGAAGGAGCTGAATATATTATTAACGATGGTGATGTTATCCTCTTTAGATTCAATGTCTAAGATAACTTGACATTTATTGTCTTGATGAAGAGAATCCATTTGCGGCTATGTAGCTCAGCTGGTTAGAGCGCAGCATTCATAATGCTGAGGTCCTGTGTTCAAGTCACAGCATAGCCACCATTTAAAACACAAACCTTTGAAAATATTATTCTTCAGTAGGTTCTAAAACGGCTTTCATACTAAGCTTTACTTTACCTCTACTATCAATTCCGATAACTTTAATATCGACTTCTTCACCTTCTACAAGATAGTCAGAAACATTTTTTACCTTTTCTTCAGCTATCTCAGAAACATGTACTAAACCTTCTTTACCATTATCAAAAGAAACAAAGGCTCCATAATCTACGATTTTAAGAACAGTTCCAGTACAAATGAGTCCTACTTCAGGTTCTGATGTCATGGATTCTATTATTGCTAAAGCTTCTTCTCTATCTTTTTTACTTCTGCCATAAATACTTATTTGACCTTTATCATTGATATCGATATTTGTAGAAGTTTGTTCGGTAATTTTCTTTATGGTAGCTCCGCCCTTTCCAATTACTTCTCCAATTTTATTTTTTGGAATTGAAGTTTTTAGTGATTGAGGAGCCTTTTCATTCAACTCTGGCCTAGATTCAGATAAAACCTTATTCATTTCTCCAAGAATATGAACTCTTGCAATATTTGCTTTTTCCAGAGCATCCTGAAGAATTTCTTCGTTTATACCTGCAATTTTTATATCCATTTGAAGAGCCGTAACTCCATCTGATGTTCCAGCGACTTTAAAGTCCATGTCGCCTAAATGATCTTCATCGCCAAGAATATCAGTTATAACGCAATGTCGATCTTTATCTTTAACCAAACCCATCGCAACTCCTGCAACTGGTTTTTTTATTGGAATACCAGCATCCATCATTGCTAGACTCGAAGCACAAACAGTTGCCATTGAGCTTGACCCATTAGATTCTGTTATTTCAGAAACTACTCTTATAGCGTATTCAAATTCTTCTGGATTAGGTATGACAGCCTCTAGAGCTCTCCTTGCTAATTTTCCATGTCCNATTTCTCTTCTTTTGGGGCTACCTATCATTCCCGCCTCTCCTACAGAGTACGGTGGAAAATTATAATGAAGCATAAAAGGATCTTTAGAATCTCCTTGCAAAGAATCAATAAGTTGAGAAAGTTTTAAGGAATCAACAGTAGCCACAGCAATTGATTGGGTTTCACCTCTAGTGAAAAGAGAAGAGCCATGAGCTTGATTTAAGATTCCTGTTTCTACAGCAATTGGTCTGACAGTATCTAAGTCTCTACCGTCTATTCTAGGCTCGCTATTTAGAAGTCTTGTTCTGACAATATCAGACTCAAGAGCTTTAAAATAATCTGATATTTCTTTTAATGCGTCTTCATCGTCTTCATCAATCCCTGCTTTAACTAGATCTCTAGCTTCGGCCACAGCTTCTTGCCTCTTAGTTTTTTCAGCAATTTGATAAGCATTCTTTAATAAATCTGAAGCTTTATCTGAAACCATTTGTTTAAGATCTAGGTTTTCTTCTGCTAATTCATATTCAATAGGAATAATTGTTGCTTGCTCAACCACTTCTTCAATTAGCTCAAGACTAGGCTTCATTTCTTGCTGAGCGAATAGAATTGCTCCTAGCATTTGATCCTCAGATAATTCTGATGCTTCAGATTCAACCATGAATACAGCATCGGTAGAGCCAGCAACAACCATATCAAGTTGGGATTCCTCTAAGTCTTTGAGTCCTGGATTTAAAATATAACTTCCATCTATGAAACCAACTCTCGCTGCTGATAAAGGTCCTGAAAAAGGTAGACCAGAAAGTTGAAGAGCAGCTGAAACACCGATAAGCGAAATTATGTCCGCAGTATCATCGTTGTCAATCGACATTACTGTACAAATTACCTGTACTTCTTGCGTATAACCTTTAGGAAAAAGAGGTCTGATGGGCCTATCAATCAATCTTGAAGTTAGAACTTCTGCTTCTGAAGGCCTGCCTTCTCTTCTAAAAAAACTCCCTGGAATTTTTCCTGCTGCATAAAATTTTTCGATGTAGTTTACAGTTAAGGGAAAAAAGCTTTGTCCTGGCTTTTGACCACCAGCCACTACTGTCACTAAAACTTGTGTATCCCCTGATGAGGCTATGACAGATGCTGTTGCCTGTCTTGCTACTTTTCCAGTTTCTAATGTTACTTTTCTTCCTGCAATAGTTTTAGTACAAGAGATAATTTTTGATGTATCCATAATATATTTTGTTGGTTAGATTTAAACGATCTAAATTATTTTCGTAAATTAAGTTCTTTGATTAAGGAACTATACTTATTAAGGTCCTTTTTTTTAAGATAGTCTAAAAGCTTTCTTCTCTTATTAACCATTCTAATAAGACCTTGGCGAGAATGATGATCTTTTTTATGTTCATCAAAATGACTTTGTAACGCGCTAATGTTTTCGGTTAATAAAGCTATTTGGACTTCTGGTGAACCTGTGTCTCCATCCGACCTGGAATGCTTGTTCATCACTTCTTTTTTTTTGTCTGACGCTATACTCAAGAACTTCCTCCGTTCAAGTTTTTAATCAATAGTCAATAATCTTTTGGGCTTTATAAAGCCATTACAGTTTTCGACAATTCCTATAAAATTTTTGTTTTTATCAAACAACCTTAAAAACTTGTCTTGACTGGTCAATTTCATTTCAACTTTTTGACCTCTTGTTATTTTTTCTATAATTTCTGATCGGCATTGTATATCATCTAGACAATTTAGTGCATCCCCAGGAGCAATTATTTTTTCTTGAAAATTATCATCACACAAACTTTCTTCGCTCAAAGAGTCCTCAACCTTAAAACCTGCAGACTCAATTCTTCTAAGGTTTAAAATAGTACCTAAACTACCTGCTTTTTTTGAAATGTCCTCTGCAAGAACTCTTATATATGTTCCCTTTCCACAAGATATTTCTAATTTAAGAATATTATTTTTTAAAGAAATGAAATTAATTTTATGAATAAGTACTTTTCTTGAATTTATATCCAAATTTATCCCTTTTCTAGCATATTTATAAAAAGGTTTCCCTTTGTATTTTAAAGCTGAATATATAGGAGGTACCTGATCAATTTCTCCAATAAAACTTTTAATAATTTTTTTTAATTCATCACGGGATGGAATAAAGTTTGTTCTTTCTATCACCTCTCCTTGAATATCGCCTGTATTAGTCTGCTGACCTAACAATATTTCAGCTTCATATGATTTAGGTAAATTAGCTAAATAGTCTGAAAATCTTGTCATCTGTCCGACACAAGCAATCAAAATTCCAGTAGCCATAGGGTCTAAAGTTCCTGCGTGTCCTATTTTTTCTTTTGTTAAGTATTTTTTTAATTGTCTAACGTAATCGCCAGATGATATCTTTTTTGGCTTATCTAAAACTAAAATTCCGGATAACATTTTTAAAGATTGTCTTTGAAAAACGAGATGGTCGGAATTTTCTTTAAACTTAAAGATTTTCCTAACATCGTTCTTATAAAACCTTTAGATTTATCTAAAGCTTTTTTAACAGAGGTTTCATCGTCCTTTGAGTTAATAGTTGAATAAAAAATCTTCGCGTTAGATAAATCATCTGAAAGTACAACATTTGTAATAGTAATATTTCTTAATCTAGGATCATTAACTTTAAACAAAAATATAGAAGCAACTTCTTTTTTAATCGAATCAGATACTCTTTGAGATCTTTTATATGGTAGAGAATTAAACAAATCTATAGTTTTCTTTGTATTTCTTCTCTTTGAAACACTTCAATAATATCGCCCTCTTTTATATCAGTGTAATTTGTTATTCCTATTCCACATTCAGTTCCACTCTTTACTTCTTTGGCTTCATCTTTAAATCTTCTTAATGAGTCTAACATTCCTTCATGTATAACCGTATTATCTCTAATAACTCTTACATTTTTATTGGGATAAATGGTTCCATCTTCTACAACAGATCCAGCAATAAATCCGAATTTTGGAGACTTAAAGATATCCTTAACTTTTGCTTTTCCTAATATGGATTCTTTTATGTCTGGATCCAATGATCCTTCAATTACTGTTTTAACTGCATCAATTAAGTCATAAATTATTCCAAAATATTGAATTGATACTCCTTCTTGCTCAGCTAAATCTGCAGCAGCGGTCTCAGCCCTAACATTGAAGCCAAAAATAAAAGCATCGGAGGCAATAGCTAAGTTAACGTCATTTGGAGTTATTGGGCCAACGGCATCTAAAACAATTTTAATTTTTGCCTCTTCAATATCCATATTTAAGATTGCACCAGACAAAGCCTCCAAAGAACCATTGGTATCTGATTTTAAAATAAGATTTATAGATGGTTTCAGTCCCTCGCTTGCATTAGCAAAGATATTTTCCATATTCACAACACTTTTTTGAGCTAATCTTTTATCTCTTATTTTATTTGCTCTATTTTCTGATAATGCTTTTGCTGCCTTTTCGTCTTTAACAACAATAAATTCGTCTCCGGCCGATGGCGGAAACTCTAAGCCTGAAATGAAAACTGGCGATGATGGAGCAGCTTGTTTGATTACCTTTTCATTGAAGTCTTTTAATGCTCTAATTTTTCTAGATTGATCTCCAACTAAAATATAATCTCCGGAATGCAGAGTCCCTTTTTGAACAATTAAAGTTGCAACAGAACCTTCTCCTTTCCTTACACCAGATTCCAAAACAATTCCTGCTGCTGGACCAGTATGATTTGTTTTAAGTTCCATCAGTTCAGAGACTAATTGAACACTTTCTAATAAATCATTCATACCGTCTCCATTTTTAGCTGAAACGGGGATCATTTGAGTATCGCCTCCCCAATCTTCAGGAACTAAGCCAATTGCCGAAAGGTCGCCTTTTACCTTCTCTACATCAGCATCTGGAGTATCTATTTTGTTTATTGCAACAATTATTTGAACGCCAGCATCTTTTGCATGATTATAAGCTTCTTCAGTTTGTGGCTTGACGCTATCATCAGCAGCAACAACTAAAATAACTATATCTGTTGAATTTGCTCCTCTTGCCCTCATCTGTGAAAAAGCTGCATGTCCGGGCGTGTCAATGAAAGTTATTAATGAATCATTGTAGGTAACTTGATAAGCGCCAATTCCTTGAGTAATTCCTCCTTCCTCCGATTCAGCAACTGAAGATTTTCTTATAAAATCAAGAATAGATGTTTTTCCATGGTCAACATGTCCCAAAACTGAAACAATTGGATTTCTGGGTTCTTCTTCGCCTTCATAAGAGATATTTTCAATTAGATTCTCTTCTTCCTCATTTTCTGTAAAAGGAATGCCTATATGACCCAACTCCTCTGTTACAACTAAAGCTGTTTCTTGATCAATGAATTGATTTAATGTAACCATCACTCCATTATTCATTAAAGTTTTAATTAGCTCCCCAGATTTGATAGATAATTTTTTTGCTAAATCTGTGACAGATACTGTTTCAGGTATTTTAATTTCTTTCTGAATGAACTCAGTAGGCTTTTCAAACTCTTGAACATTAGAAAGCTTTGTCTCTAAGTACTTTTCTCCCTCAAGCTCTCTTTTGTCTTTTTTTGAGTTTTCTTTTTCTTTGAATTGTGTTTTACCATTAACTAAAGGCTTTTTTTGAACTTTTAATTCTGTTGGGGGTGATTTCTTAATCCTTTTTACGGTTTGATTTTGTTTTTCTTCTTTGGCCAGCTCTACTTTTTTTTCTGCGTCCTTTCTTTTTGCTTCAGCAGCATCAAAATCAATTTCTCCTTTAAAATCTTCTTTCGCAGATGATTTCGTTTCAGATAAATTTTGATTTAACCTAGTAATTGATATGCCCTTTTTTGCAGGTGATGTATCCTTTTTTAAAGAAATAGTTTTTTTTGATGTCTTCTTTGTAGATTTTAAAAAAGTTAAAAGAGTTTTTTTATCTTCATTACTAACCTCATCAGTAACTGATTTATGTGACAAGCCAGCGGCTGACATTTGCTTAAGTAGATTTTCAGGCTCGAAGCCAATAGCTTTTGATAACTGTTTTACGTTCACTTTTTTAAATTAATTAAACCAATCCGATCGGGCATCCATTATTATTTTTCCTGCTTCTTCATCAGTTAAATCTAGAATTGGAGATAGCTCATCAGTTGATAAATCGGCTAAATTTTCTTTATCTTTGATACCAGCATTTTTCAAAAGTTCAATATGCTCCGGCTTAAGAGATTCAAGGCTTTCTAGGGTATTATCTATTTCTGTTTCAACTGATTCTTCATCCATTTCAGCAATAGCAATTTCAAGCAAAGCTTCTTCGGCTCTTTCTATTAAAGTATCAATAATTTCTGCATCTAGTTCTTCAATTTTTTCAAAATCATTTACTTCTGCTTTAGAAATTTTTTGAACTGAGTCAAGGCCATTTTCTATTAATTTATTTGCAAGCTCTTGATCTACTCCCATGTATTTTATGAGAGCATTTTCTGGAGATTCTTTTGCATCAAGATTATCGTTTTCTCCACTTATTTGTATTTCCCAGCCGACCAATTCAGATGCTAATCTTATATTTTGTCCATTTTTTCCGATTGCCAAAGCCAAATTTTCATCTTTGACTTCCACTTCCATTATTCCTGAATCATCATCCATTACTATAGATGTGACTTCCGCAGGAGAAAGAGTATTTATTAGAAGCTTCGCTGGATCGTCATCCCAAACTACTATGTCAATTCTTTCACTTCCTAATTCATTAGATACAGCTTGAACTCTCGATCCTCTCATCCCAACACATGCTCCTACAGGATCTATTCGGACATCGTTAGTTTTAACTGCGATTTTTGTTCTGGCTCCTGAGTCTCTAGCCACTGACCTAATTTGAATTACTTCTTCAGCAATTTCAGGAACCTCTAGTTTGAATAATTCGGTTACCATATCTTTGCTACTTCTGGATAAAACTAGTTGAGCGCCTCTATTTTCTCTTACGCTTTCCTCAAGAATTCCTTTAATTCTATCTCCTACTCTGTAAATTTCTCCCTGGACTAAATCTCTTCTTGGCAAAGAGGCTTCAGCATTTTCTCCTAAATCCACAATTATTAATTCTCTAGTTACCTTTTTTACAGTTCCATTTATTAATGTTCCTAAATAAGGCCTAAATTTTTTAATTATTTCTAATCTTTCTGCATCTCTAACCTTTTGAACTATAACTTGTTTAGCAGCCTGTGCCGCAATTCTTCCAAATTCTGGATTTTCTATAGGTTCTCTGTGAATATCTCCAACTTTGAGACCTTTTTCCTCTGCATTATCACTATCAACCAATATATGGAAATTTGGCTCTTCATAATTATCAAAATCTACAACTTCCCAAGTCCTATAAGAGGAATACTCTCCAGTATCAGGATCAATATCAACTTTTATAGAAACTTCTTCGGTAAATTTTTTCTTTGCTGCGCTCGCTAATGCTAATTCTATTGCTTCAAAAATTGTTTCTTTTGGTAAATCTTTCTCGTTAGATACAGACTCAGCTATTGTTAAAATTTCTTCATTCATTTTTATCCTTTGTAAATAAGTTTCGATGTAATGTAACTATTTACGTCTATTTTAATAGATTCTTTTTTATTGTTCATTACTTCAATATAGTTGTCAGAAACAGAAAGAAGTTTACCTAAAACAGAATCTTTTCGGGAATCTTCTTCAAATTTTACAAGTATTGTTTGCTCTACAAAGTTCTTTAGCTGTTCAATATTAAAAAAGGTTCTTTCTATTCCAGGTGAAGAAACTTCCAAGACAAAGTTGAAGTTGATATGTTCGGTATTTTCCAATACTTCTTTAATTTGAGCACTTACTATTTCGCAGTCTCTTAAATTTATTGGTGCGTCCTCATTATCAATATAAACTCTTATAAGTTTTGAATTATTTTTACCTGATAATTCTATGCCCCATAGAATATACCCAAGATTGCGAATATCCTTGCTAATAATATCTTCTATTTCCTCTTCAATTTTCATACTAAATCATAATAAATAGGCCCATAAAGGGCCTAAATTTGGTAGCGGGGGCAGGATTTGAACCTACGACCTTCGGGTTATGAGCCCGACGAGCTACCAGACTGCTCCACCCCGCAATTAAGTGGCGGGAGTATAAAATTTAGGAGAAATAAGGTCAAGTATTGGTACCGAAGAGAGGATTTGAACCTCCACGGGCATAAGCCCACTACCCCCTCAAGGTAGCGTGTCTACCAATTCCACCACTTCGGCACTTCATAATTAATCTGGTAAATCTTCAATTTCTGAAGATATTGATTGAATTTCCTCTGATTCTTCCAAAAATACTTCAATTTCGGACTCAAAAGAATATTTCTGATAAACCGAAATTGCAACTGTATTTACAAAAAATAAAAAGACCAATGCCCAAGTCAATTTTGTTAAAACATTTGCAGATTCCGTAGGTCCTAATAAAGCATTATTTCCTCCACCTCCAAAGGCCGATCCAATATCGGCACCTTTTCCATTTTGAAGGAGAATAATTAAAATCAAAGCAATGGCAATGAATATTTGTAATCCAACTAAAAGGCTTAACATCTTCTAAAATTTTTTGCGATTCTAGCAAATTCTTCACCATCAAGCGAAGCATTTCCTACTAAGCATCCTGATAGAAGCTCAGAGGACATAATTTCATCTACATTTTTGCTAGATACGCTACCCCCATATAAAAGAGGAATTTTTTCTTGTTTTTTCTCTTTTAAAAAATTTGAAATTATTTTTAAAGCGTCATCGATATTCTTTTTATCTGCAGGTATGCCTGTTCCAATTGCCCAAATAGGTTCATAAGCAATAAATTTTGGACAAAGCCCTTCTTGGAAATAAGAATCTAATTGATCAAGAAGGAATTTTTCTCTTTCCCCTTTATTTAAGACATTTTCATCTTCTCCAACGCAAAGTATTGAATTTATTTTAAAAGCCTCTAATTTTTTAGATTTAATTCTTATTAAAGAGTTAGTGTCTCCTTTAGATCTAACTTCAGAATGGCCTAGTAGGCAATATTTTAATTGTTCCGAGGTCCTAGAAAGTTGAAGAGCAGAAATTTGACCTGTAAAAGGTCCATCGTCATGAATAGACACATCCTGAGCTGCCATAATTAAATTTGGAGCTTGTTGAGAACATTTAACAATATCAACATAACTGGGGCAAACAATAACTTCTACATCATTTTTTATTTCTCTAAAAAATTTATTAAATCCCTTAAACCATTCCTCTATATCAATGGAATTCATCTTCCAATTTGCTATTAAGTATTTCATCTTAAGTTAGTTCTTTTACAAAATTAGATAAAATTGTTGAAGCTGCTTTAGTCTCTTTTTCATTTTTACTCTCTACCATTATTCTTATTAATGGTTCCGTTCCAGAGGCCCTTACATTTACTCTTCCATCATATTTTTTTAAATTTAAAGAGATTTCTTTCAACAAGTTTTTGAAATTTTTATTCTTAAGAACTTTTTCAGAATTATCAGTTTTTATGTTGGTTAGAATTTGAGGATATTTTACAAAAGGTTTCAATAATTGATCCAAAGGTAAATTAGAACAAATGTAAGCTTCAAGAAATTTGATCGCCGCAATAATTGCATCACCGCTATTTGAAGAATCCAAAGATATAATATGTCCTGATTGCTCGCCTCCTAAGTCCCAATTAAGCTCTTCTAGTTTCTGTAAAACATATCTATCCCCAACATCTGACCTAACTAAGTCCACTCCCATTTCTGTAAGAGAATTTTCCAGTCCTTTATTTGTCATGATTGTTCCCACAACTCCTTTTGAGTCAAGAGTAATTTGATTTTCGAACTTATCTCTAGCTAACACGAATAAGATATCGTCTCCGTTTAATTCCTTAGCATTTTTATCAACAATAATTAGTCGATCGCCATCGCCATCAAAAGCTATTCCAAAATCTGCTTTATTTTTAAGAACTTCTTTTTGAAGAAATTTTATATTCGTTGAGCCACAATCTTTATTAATATTAATTCCATCCGGTGAGTCAGATAAAACAACTATCTCAGCTCCTAATTCTTTGAAAACTTTGGGAGCAATATCGTAAGTGGCACCATTTGCCACATCTAAAATAATTTTGAGTTTATTAAAATTGATATTTCTTTTTAAACAACTTTTACAAAATTCAATATACCTTCCACTGGCATCTGTTAATCTTGCTGCCTTGCCTAAGTTCTTCGCTTCAGAAACTTCTATTTCTTCAGATAATTTGTTTTCTATTTTTTCTTCTAAGTCATTAGAGATTTTTTTTCCATCATCACCAAAAAATTTTATCCCATTGTCTTCATAAGAATTATGAGAAGCGCTTATGACAACACCAGCTTGGTTTTTAAAAGAACTAGCTAAATAAGAAATAGCAGGCGTTGGCATAGGACCAACTAATCTGACATCCACTCCAGCAGCTATAATCCCTGACTGAAGAGCTGTTTCTAACATGTATCCAGATATTCTTGTATCTTTACCAATAATAAGTGCTTTGATTCCTTGCTCTTTAAAAACCTTTCCAGCAGCCCAGCCTAATTTGAGGATAAATTCAGGATTGGTTTCTTTAGAGATAGATCCTCTTATACCATCTGTACCAAAGTGCTTTCTCTTACGCATTTTAAGTAATCTAGCCAAAAACTTTCTCTATCGTTGTTGCAGTAAGTGGCACATTGTGAGTTCTAATTATCTTAGCTCCATTTAATAAAGAAATTATACCAGTTGTAACACTTGTCTGATCTAAATTAGGGTCATTTGATAGCTTTTTAAGAAAACCTTTTCTAGAAATACCAATTAAACAAGGATTTTCAAATTTCGTATAATTAAATTTACTAATTATTTCTAAATTTTCATAAGGAGTCTTCTCGTAGCCAAATCCTGGATCTAATATTATTTTCTCTTTAGAAATTCCATTTTTAGAAAGCTCTAAAACTTTTTTCTTAAAAAAGTTTCCGATCTCCAAACAAATCGAATTTTTGGAAAGGTTTTTTTCTTTATGCATTATGCAAACTGGAAGATTGTGATCTTTGACTAGCTTTAAGGCTTTTTTATCCTTCAATGAATTTATGTCATTGATAAAATCAACACCATTTTTTATTGCCTCAGATATCACTTCCCCTTTTGAAGAATCAATTGAAACAACAGCATTTATATTTTTTATGTCATCTAGAATTGGCATGAGCCTGTCTAGTTCTTCTGCAGCTGAAATTTGAAATGCATTAGGCCGAGTAGATTCAGCTCCAATATCAATGAATGCAGCTCCTTGATTTTCCATTTCTTCAATCTCTTTTAAAACTTTACTTCTGTCAGTTTTAAAAGTTTTAGGGCATATAAATTTTCCACCGTCTGAAAAGGAGTCAGGGGTTAAATTGATAATCCCCATTACCTTTGGGACTTCGAAATTAAGCTCTTTTTTAGAAAAGAGCATCTAATCTAAGTTTGGTTTGCAGGATCTGAAATTGACGGTTCGCTAGTAGATTTCTTTTTCTTGCTACCTGAATTGTCATCGTCATTTGACCTAGGCGAAGCACCAGCCATAATATCTTCAATTTGATCGCTATCAAGAGTTTCAAATTCAACTAAAGCTTTAGCCATAGTATGAAGCTTGTCGATATTATCTTTAAGAATTTTAGTTGCTGCAGAATAACAATCATCAATTATTTTCCTTGCTTCAGAATCGATAAGTTCAGAAGTCTGATCAGAATATGCTGTACTGGAGCTAGCCGCAGATCTTCCTAGGAAAGGCTCATCACCACTTTCTTCAGAATATTTCATTGGGCCTAATTTTGACGAGTACCCCCACTTAGTTATCATATTTCTTGCTAATTCCGAAGCTCTTTCAATGTCATTAGAAGCTCCTGTTGTTACTCCATCTGCTCCATAAATGAGCTCTTCAGCAATACGACCACCAAATAAACCACAAATCCTGTCTAAAATTGCCTGTTTGCTTAAGCTGTATTTATCTTCCTCAGGAAGAAAAACTGTGACTCCCAAGGCTCTTCCTCTGGGAATGATAGAAACTTTATAAACTGGATCATGTTCTTTCAAGCATTTACCAACAATTGTATGGCCGGCTTCGTGATATGCAGTCTGAGTTTTTTCATCCTCGCTCATCACCATGGATTTCCTTTCTGCGCCCATCATTACTTTATCTTTTGCCAGCTCTAATTCGATCATTGATACTTTCTTTTTACCTGATCTTGCTGCAAATAAAGCTGCTTCGTTAATTAAATTAGCCAAATCAGCTCCTGAAAAACCAGGAGTTCCTCTTGCAATAAANGAAACNTCAACNTCCTTATCAACTGGGACTTTTTTAATATGAACTTTAAGAATTTGTTCTCTTCCTTTAATGTCAGGTAAAGGAACTACGACTTGTCTGTCAAATCTTCCAGGTCTTAAAAGTGCAGGATCCAATACATCTGGTCTATTCGTAGCAGCAATTATTATCACNCCTTCGTTGGCTTCAAAACCATCCATTTCGACTAAGAGCTGATTTAATGTTTGTTCTCTTTCGTCATGTCCTCCACCTAAACCTGCTCCTCTATGCCTTCCGACAGCATCGATTTCATCTATAAAAACAATACAAGGAGATTGCCTTTTAGCTTGTTCAAACATATCTCTCACTCTAGAAGCTCCAACTCCAACAAACATTTCAACAAAATCTGAACCTGAGATAGTGAAGAAAGGAACTTTGGCTTCACCAGCAATAGCTCTTGCCAAAAGCGTCTTACCTGTACCTGGTGAACCAACCATAAGAATACCTCTTGGAATTTTTCCTCCAAGTTTCTGAAATTTGGTTGGATCTCTTAAAAAATCAACAAGTTCTTGAACTTCTTCTTTTGCTTCTTCTACACCAGCAACATCTTTAAAAGTAGTCTTTACTTTTCCACCTTCCAACATTTTCGCTTTACTTTTACCGAAGCTCATTGGTCCGCCTCTGCCGCCAGCACCGCCTTGCATTTGCCTCATAAAAAAGAAGAAAATCGCTAGTATTATTAAAATAGGAAAGCTGGCTACCAAAAGTTGAGACCAAATACTATCTGATTGGGGTTGCTCTCCTAATACTTCTACTTGATGGGCAAATAAATCATCCATCAGTTGATTGTCTTGAACATAAATAGGACGTGTCGTTGTGAACGTGCTTCCGTCATTCATCGTGCCATCAATAGTAAACCCATCTCCTTTGAAAGATACTGAACTAATTTGATCCTTGTTAACCAAAGATATAAATTCAGAATATGTCATGTTTTCTTTTGGCGGCCCTTGATAAACACTTTGAATGGCAAAGAAAGTCATTCCAACAATCGCCATCCATAAAAGTGCATTTTTCATAAACTGTGACATATTAATCCTCTTATTTTATATTTTGTTTAAGCCTAATACATAAATTTCTTTCGAAATATTTCTTGAAGCTAAAGGTTTAATTCTTTTGATACTTTTAAATCTTTCTTTTAAATTTAAAACTAAATGTTCTAATGAATCACCCTGAAAACATTTTGCAAGATAATCGCCACCATTTACAAGCGTTTTATCTACTATGCTTAGCTCTATTTCTAATAAATCAATCATATTTCTATCATCAACTATTGTTATACCACTTATATTGGGGGCGATATCTGATAATACAACGTCTATCCTTGTTTTTAATTTATTCACATCAAAGTTTTTCAAATCGCATTGAATGTATTCGACGTCTTTTAGCTTAGGCATTTTGAGAATATCTATTCCAACTATTGATCCTGTACCTTTTAGTTTTTCACTAACTACTTGTGACCAACCGCCTGGGGCGCAACCTAAATCAATAATATTTAAATTTTTTTTTAATATATTTTCTTCTTTGTCAATTTGGATTAATTTAAAGGCTGCTCTGGAGCGATACCCGTGTTTTTTTGCTAATGAATTGTATTTTTCGCCTGAATAGTAGGATTCATTCTTAGCCACAATTACTTATGATCCACTGCAATAATTTCGTATTCTTGTAGTCCCGATGGGCTCTCAAATTTAACAATGTCGCCTTCTTCTTTTGAAATTAAAGCTCTTGATAAGGGAGAAGAATAAGAAATCTTTCCTGTTTGAACATCTGCCTCATCTTCACCTACAATTTTATATTCTACTTCCAAGTCATCTGTCGATTTTAACAACCTTATGGTAGTGCCGAAGATTACCTTTCCAGATTGAGGGATTGACGTAATGTCTATTACTTGAGCTCTGCTTAGTTTAGACTCTATTTCTCTAATTCTGGCTTCTGCTAAACCTTGTTGCTCTTTTGCAGCATGATATTCTGCGTTTTCCTTCAAATCTCCAAACTCTCTAGCAGCAGCAATTTCCTTTGAGATCTTAGGTCTCTCTGATAAGAGAGTTTCAAGCTCTTTTTTCAAAAGAAGCTCNCCCTGAACTGTCATTGGCTCTCTTTCTTCCATTGATCTGTTTTTAATGTATATCTTGAAGTTTTTGTACCGACCAATCAAGCTGATTTTTTATAACTTTACAAATGGCCACAGCTCCTTGAATGGTAGTAGTACAACAAATCTTTTCTTCTAAGGCAGTTCTTCTAATTGAGGCAGAATCTTTGATTGACTCTCTCCCTTCAGTTGTATTTATCACCAGTGTTATTTCGCTATTTTTCATCAGATCAATTATGTGAGGTCTACCTTCTAAAACTTTATTAATTTGCCTCGCTTGAAAACCCAGTTCTTTAAGGGCTCTCACAGTTCCTTTAGTACCAACTAAAGAAAAATTGCTTTCAGTTAAATCTTCAGCAATCTCCTTTAGGAATTGTTTGTCTATATCTCGAACACTAATAAATGCTGATCCAGAATCAGGAATTGTTACCCCCGCTGCAATTTCCGCTTTTTCAAAAGCTTCTTCGAATGTTTTACCTATTCCCATCACTTCTCCTGTAGATCTCATTTCTGGTCCTAAAATAGGATCAACATTTTGAAATTTATTAAACGGCATAACTGCCTCTTTTACATTAAAAAGTTTTAATTCAGGGATATTCAAAATTTTTTGTTCTTCAAGAGAGATTCCTGCCATCACTCTTGCGGCAATTTTTGCTAAAGGTAAACCCAAAGCCTTTGAAACAAAAGGAATTGTTCTAGAAGCTCTTGGATTTACTTCTAAAAGGTAAACTGTGTCATTCACATATGCAATCTGGACATTCACTAACCCTATAATATTCATATTTTTAATTACCTTTATTACCTCATTTTTAATTTTATTTTCTGTTTCAATTGTTATGTTGTACGGTGGAATTGAACAAGCCGAATCACCTGAATGGACGCCTGCTTGCTCAATATGTTGAAGAATTCCACAAATCAATATTCTAGAACCATCAGAAATTGCTTCAACATCAAACTCGATTGCAACATCTAAAAACTTATCAAGTAAAACTGGGTTTGAATCGTTAACTTGAAAGGCTTCTGTTAAGTAATTCATTAAATCTTCCGAACCATATACAACTTCCATTGCTCTTCCTCCTAATACGTAGGATGGTCTCACAACTAGTGGGTAACCGATTTCATTTCCAATTGCTATAGCTTCTTCCTTATTTGAAGCCATACCATTTGGAGGTTGGGTAAGGTTGTTTTGTATTACAAAATCTTGGAATCTAGCCCTATCTTCTGAGAGATCAATTTGATCCGGAGAAGTACCAAATATTGGAACATTGAACTTTTCTAAATCATTTGCAAGTTTTAAGGGTGTTTGTCCTCCATATTGAATAATTAGTCCATCTGGATTTTCTATTTCAATTATTTCCAAAACATCTTCCAGAGTGATTGGTTCAAAATACAATCTATCCGATGTATCGTAATCTGTAGAAACAGTTTCTGGATTACAATTGACCATAATTGTTTCAAATCCATTTTCTTTTAAAGCCTGAGCAGCATGAACACAACAGTAGTCAAACTCTATACCTTGACCAATTCTGTTTGGCCCGCCCCCTAAAACCATGACTTTCTTTTTGTCAGTTGGATTAGATTCACACTCTTCTTGATATGTTGAATACATATAAGCCGTTGAAGTTTTAAATTCTGCGGCACAGGTATCAACTCTTTTGAAAACAGGATTTATTTTGAGATTTTTTCTAACTTTTCTTATGTCATCCTCTATTTCGTTTCTTATCAGAGAAATTTTTTTGTCTGAAAAACCCATCTGTTTCGCTTTATAAAATTCTTCTTTGTTAGTTAAAAAATCTTTATGAGAAATATTTTTTTCAAACTCAACAATTTCTTTTAATTCATTTAAAAACCAGGGGTCTATTCCGCTCATTGTGTGTAAATCCTCTAAGGAATAATCCATCCTTAAAGCTTCAGCAATAAAATAAATCCTTTCTGGTGTTGGTGAAATAATTCCAGCTCTCAAAGAAGATTTATTAAGTTTTTTTTCAAATCTATCTAAGCCACTTTTGTCGATTTCTAATCCTCTGATAGCTTTTTGGAAAGATTCTTTGAAAGTTGAGCCTATAGCCATAACTTCCCCAACAGATTTCATTTGTGAAGTTAACATATTAGAAGCGCCTGAAAATTTTTCAAAATTAAATCTTGGAATTTTTGTAACAACGTAATCTATTGTCGGCTCGAATGATGCCGGTATTCCGTCTTCGCTAATATCATTTTCTAATTCATCCAAAGTGAATCCGACGGCTAGTTTCGCTGCTATCTTAGCGATAGGAAATCCAGTTGCTTTTGAAGCCAAGGCAGAAGATCTTGAAACTCTTGGATTCATTTCAATCACAACCATATCTCCATTTTCAGGATTTATTGCAAATTGTACGTTTGAGCCTCCAGTCTCAACGCCAATTTCTCTCAAAATTGCCATTGAAGCATCTCGCATATGTTGATATTCCTTGTCAGTTAGTGTTTGTGCTGGAGCAACTGTTATTGAATCTCCAGTATGAACTCCCATTGGATCAAAGTTTTCAATACTGCAAACAATTATGCAATTGTCGGATTTATCTCTAACAACTTCCATCTCGTACTCTTTCCATCCAGATAAGTATTGATCAATATAAAGCTCTGTTGTTGGAGATAAATCTAAACCTCTCTCACAAATTTCTTCAAATTCTTCGGTATTGTATGCAATCCCACTTCCAGTTCCCCCCATTGTAAAATTTGGGCGGATGATACATGGAAACCCAACTTGTCTTTGAATTTCGATTGCTTCTCTAAGGTTATGAGCCAGGCCGGCTTTGGGTGTGAATAACCCAATTTTTGCAATAGCTTCAGCAAATTTTTCTCTATCCTCAGCTTTATCTATCGCCTCCTTGGTTGCTCCTATTAATTCAACATCATATTCTTTGAGAACTCCAAATTTATCTAAATCTAGTGCTGCGTTTAAACCTGTTTGACCTCCCATGGTTGGCAAAATTGCATCTGGTTTTTCGATTTCAATAATTTTTTTTAAGGCCTTCCAATTTATGGGCTCTATGTAAGTTGAGTCTGCCAATTCTGGATCTGTCATGATGGTAGCGGGATTCGAATTAACTAAAATAACTCTAAAACCTTCTTCTCTAAGCGCCTTGCAGGCCTGAACACCTGAATAATCAAATTCACAGGCTTGGCCAATAACTATAGGGCCAGCTCCTATAATCAAAATTGAATTTAAATCATTTCTTTTTGGCATTAGTTAGTCTTTTTTTTAAATTTCATATTATTTATAAACTTATCAAATAAGTTTTGAATATCTTTTGGACCTGGACTAGCTTCTGGATGTCCTTGGAAACTGAAAAATCTTCCATCTTTAGATGATATTCCTTGAATGGACTTATCAAATAATGATCTGTGAGTAACAATTACATTATCATTTAAGCTTTCTTCACTTATAGTGAAACCATGATTTTGACTAGTTATNGAAACTGTTTTATCTAAGATATTTTGAACTGGATGATTTGCTCCGTGATGACCAAATTTCATTTTTTCAGTTTTTAAATTTAAAGCTAATCCTAAAAGTTGATGTCCTAAACATATTCCAAAAATGGGAATATTTATTTCAATAAATTTCTTTATAGATGAAATCGCATATTCACATGGTTCTGGATCGCCGGGACCATTAGATAAAAAAATACCATCAGGATTTTCTTTCAAAACATCTTCCGCAGAAGTTTCTGCTGGCACCACAAGGACTTCACAGCCTCTATCAACGAGAAGTCTTAAAATATTATGTTTTACCCCAAAATCATANGCTACTACTTTGTATGAATTCTTTTTAATCTCGTTCCTGTAAGAAGGCTCTTTCCAAATATAAGCTTCTTTAGTGGTAACTTTTCTTGCTAAATCTTTTCCTTTAATTCCATCGAAAGATTTAAATAAAGCCTCTATTTGTTTTTTTGAATATTCCTCCGGGACAATAGCAGATATTTGAGAACCCTTATCTCTTATTATTCTTGTAAGCTTTCTAGTATCAATATTAGCTATTCCGGAAATATTTTTTTCTCTTAAAAAAGACGACAGATCATTATCTTTTCTCCAATTACTTTCTATTTTGGAAAGTTCTTTAACTATTATTCCTGAACATCCCCCTGTCACAGACTCTAAATCTTCTTTGTTTACTCCTGTATTTCCGATCTGTGGATACGTAAAACAAATTAATTGATCGGTATATGAGAGATCAGTAATTATCTCCTGATACCCTGTCATTGCTGTATTAAAAATTAATTCCCCTATTTTTGGCTCATTTGATCCAAAATTAATACCAGAAAAAGTTTCTCCTGATTTCAAAATCAATTTAGCTGGTTTAAAATCCATTTTGATTAAAATAAATAGGCGAAAATTTGCTAAAAAAAATCGCGACATAGTCAAAACTAAGTATCGCGATTAAATGTACTAATGCTGTTTGCATTAGAAAGTGACTATAATGAATTCTCGCTTATTAGTCTATGAGTTAAATGATAAAAAGCCAAAAAGAAATAGAAAAAATGAAGGTTGCTGGTCAATTAGCTGCGGAAACGCTCGAAATGATAGATCAATATGTCAAGGAGGGAGTTTCTACGGGCGAGCTAGATGATATTTGTCATGATTTTATTGTTAACGAAATTAATTGCATACCTGCATGTTTGAATTATAAAGGCTATCCTAAAACAATTTGCACTTCAATTAATCAGGTGATATGTCATGGAATTCCTGATCATAAAAAAATTCTAAAAGATGGAGATATCATGAATATTGACGTTACCGTTATCAAAGACGGTTATCACGGAGACACAAGCAAAATGTATTTTATTGGAAATAAAAAACCTCATGCAGAAAGGTTGGTAAGAATTACACAAGAAAGCATGTACAAAGGCATTGAAGCTGTTAAGCCTGGCGTCAAATTAGGAGACATAGGATATGCAATTCAAAAATATGCAGAAAGCAATCACTATTCAGTAGTAAGAGACTATTGCGGACACGGAATAGGCGCAAATTTCCATGAAGACCCCCAGGTGCTCCATTATGGAGTTCCAAATACCGGAATGACATTAGAAGAAGGTATGTGTTTTACCATTGAACCAATGTTAAATTTAGGCTCACACAAGACAAAACTTTCTAAAAAAGATGGTTGGACTGTGGAAACAGCTGATGGAAGGCTTTCGGCTCAATGGGAACATACAATTTTAGTAACTTCAAACGGATCTGAAATATTAACAAAGCGTGGTGAAGAAAATCTTTAATTCATGAATTCCACTATCGACGAAATTAATTCTTATCCTTTTGAACGTCTCAAGAATTTAATTGATTCGGAACGAGTTAATGATGAAATTAATCTCGCCATTGGCGAGCCCAAACACGAGGCAAATCCTATAGTATTGGAAGAGATAAACAAGCAAAAAAATCTTTTCAGCCATTATCCACCGATGGCAATGATTCCTGAACTAAAGAGTAGTTACAAAAGTTATCTAGTAAATAATTTCAAATTAAATAATGTTTCAGACAAAGAAATATTTTTAGTTGGAGGAACAAGGGAAGGAACTTTTTCAGCCATTCAAACTATGGTTGATAGAAAAAAAATAAATACAAAACCTTATGTTTGTATGCCGAACCCCTTTTATCAAATTTATGGAGGAGCTACATTATTTGCTGGAGCCAAGCCATTTTTTTTAGATTGCAAAGAAGAGAATAATTTTCAAATAGATTTTGATAGTATTGATCATAGAATTTGGCAGGAATGTCAGCTCTTGGTACTTTGTTCTCCTTCCAATCCGACAGGAAAAGTGATGAGCAAAGACGAACTATGTCAAGTTGTAGAATTAAGTAAAAAATATAATTTTAAAATTCTAAGTGATGAATGTTATATAGACATTTATTTTCAAGACAAACCTTTCTCTCTTCTTCAAGCGGCAGATGAAGTTAACAGTTCATTTGAAAATATAATGGTTTTACATAGTTTATCTAAACGCTCCAATCTTCCTGGATTTAGATCTGGTTGTGCAACAGGTGATAAAAAAATTATTTCATCTTTTTCAAAATATAGAATGTTTCACGGTGTTAGTGTTCCTCTGCCAATTCAAAATGCTAGTGTTTTAGCTTGGCAAGACGATTCAATAGTTCAAAAAAATAGAGACATGTATAAAGAAAAATTTGAATTAGCGGAGAATATTTTAGAAAGAAATTCACTTATTCCACAAGGAGCATTTTATCTTTGGTTAAAGGTAAAAGACTCAGAGTCTTTTACAAAAAAACTTTATGATCAAGAACATGTCTTAGTCTTACCGGGCAAATATTTGGGCTCAAAGAACAAAGGTATTAATCCAGCTGAACAATACTTAAGAATTGCCTTAGTACATAATATAGAATTGACATTAAAAGCTTTAGGAAGCATAAAAAAAATCTTGCACAATGAGTAATACTTGGACTGGCCTGGGGATAGGAACAAAAGATAGCAAAGGTGAATGGCTTGAAATGTTTTTTTCTGAAGAAAAAATATCATCTTCAGATATAAATTCTTCTAGCAAGATTTTTGAAAAAGTAATAGTTAACGATTCTGAAGCTCCCTCATCGGTACCTGAGGCATACCTCAAACTTCATTTACTTTCTTACCGCTTAGTCAAACCAAACGAAACAAACTTAGATGGTATTTTTGGTGTTTTAAAAAATATTGTGTGGACTTCAGAAGGCCCTTTTTCTGTAGATGATTTTCGAAAAAAGCAAATGGAAACAAAAGAAGCAAACAAGCATATTTTAGTCCACAGTGTTGATAAATTTCCTCGAATGACAGATTATGTCATCTTGTCAGATGTGAGAATTGCTGATGCAAATCGAGTAAGACTGGGAGCATACCTTGGACCTGGAACAACAGTAATGCATGAGGGTTTTGTCAACTTCAATGCTGGCTCTTTGGGAGAGGCAATGATAGAAGGCAGAATTTCTCAGGGCGTGGTTATTGGCGATAAAACAGATATAGGCGGCGGAGCATCAACAATGGGCACTTTATCTGGAGGTAATGAAGTAAAAATTTCTTTAGGAAAAAACTGTTTATTAGGAGCAAATTCTGGTCTCGGTATACCTTTAGGAGACCGTTGCACTGTTGAAGCTGGTCTTTATCTTACTGCGGCATCGAAAGTCGAGATAGTTAATGATCAAGGAGAAATTACAACTATATTGAAAGCGTCAGAACTTTCATCTAAATCAGATTTACTTTTTATAAGAAATTCTCTAACCGGCTCTATTCAATGTCGTCCCATCAAAAATGTTGCAAAGCTCAACGAAGAATTGCATTCGAATAAATAAAAATCTATCAAAAGAAATTCAAAAAACCAAATAAAAAACAGCCGCTCACTCCGCTTGTTAAATAAAGTCTTAATTTTTCATAATCTTCATTATTGAAAAAAGGGCTTTTCCTTTTTTCAAAAAAATAAAATAAAGGAAAAAGAAAAAAATTCAAAATCATTGAATAAATTAAAAAATTTTTTGCAAGAAGAATGATTAAAAAACCTAAAAGAGAAAACAAAATTCCAATTAACAAATTGAAATTACTTGATTCCTTTTTTGGCCATCCCCAAGTCATTCCTGCTAAAAAAGATAATATTATTCCTCCATAAATAGAAAGAATTTGTAAAGACCATATGGCTAAAACTTCGCCAAAGATCATCGGCAAAATTGTAAAAAAAGCAAAAGGTAAAAATCCTAAGTATCCCAAAATGATTTTAAATCTAACAAAATTCATATTTAATATTGAACTAATAAAATTTTTAATTTATGAATGATCCTGTCACAGAAACAAGAGCAAATTTAACAAGAAGACTTTTGGCTCTTTTGTATGACGCCATTCTCATCATAGGAATATACATGAGTTATGTAATTTTGATTACATATCTAAATGGAAGTGCCCTTGAAAATAAAATTGAAATACTTTTTCTCCGATTCTCTTTTATAGCTTTAATTTTTATATTCTATTGCTATTTTTGGAAATTCAACAAAGGGCAAACTTTAGGAATGCAAGTTTGGAAGATAAAATTAGTTGGAGCTGTTGACGAAACGATCAGCTTAAAAACAATGGTTTTTAGATGTTTCCTTTCTTTGCTTTTTTCAATTCTTTTTCTCTCAAATTTTATATTTATTATTTTTAACAAAGAAAGAAAAACTATTGGAGATTATTTTTCTGGAACAAGGATATTAAGAGTTTATTGATTTTTCAACATTCTATAGCCAACAAAGATTAAAACTAATGAAGGGCCGACAATGGCTAAGCTAGGTGAAAAGCCATTTATGATTGCAATATTTCCAAAGATCTTTAGTAACAAATTAAATCCGTAAGCAATTAACACTCCAAACATCAATCTTTCTAAATTTTTGTTAAATCCAAAATACCTAAATGAGACCGCTAAAGCGAAAACTATAATAGAAATAGCCGATATTGGTTCGAATAATTTTTTCCAAAACTCATAAGAAACCATATTTTTTTCTCTTTTAGGCCCTGCATCGTCCAAGATTTTATAAATTTGTGTCAATGACATTTCTTTCCTACCCAATCTCTCCTTGAAACCATATTCGGGTCCATCTTGCCAAATAAATTCTTGAAGGATTTGATTTCTTTTAATATTTTTTGGTTTAAAAAAGTTCCAACCGTTTTCTGTTATAGTGACTTTTTTTGAACTTATTATTTTTTGAGAGTTTTTATCTAAATCAAATTGATAAAGAATTACATCTTCAAGAAATTGATCGTTAATTTTAAATTTTGCAAAACTATCATTCTTAGTAACCCATTTAAATTCCTCAGAATTTATTGAATTGCCATATTTAAGAAATAATGCTTTTTTTTCTAAATTTGGAGTTACAAACTCTAGTAAAAAAAGACTCATTAAAAGAAAGAAAATAATTGGTTTTAAAATATCAAATATGATCGAAAAAAGGGACTTTCCTAAAATTCTCGCCGCAGTAAGTTCTCCTGAATCTGAAATAAGTCCAAAAGTTAAAATTGAAGAAATAACACAGCAAAGTGCCAATATTTCACATGCTCTTCCTAACAAGATTAAAACTAAGTAATTGGTTACAGATAAGAAACTATAATCTTTATTTATGTCTTCTATTTCAGAAATGATTTGTATTAAAAAATCTAATGAAAAGATTATCAAAAAGACGATAAAAAATGTTTTAACAGATTGAGTTAAAAAAGAACGCCCTAAAATTCCTCCAGTTAAAAAATTCATCTAAAAGTTAAAATATAAAATATTAAGAAGAAAAAAAACCAATGCAGTTAAAAAGAATGCTTGAATAAAAAATTTTTTTGAGTTTCTTGCCATCATGAAATTTCCTAATTCAAATCTGTATTGTTCCAATCCAAAAAGTAAAAGCCAAATTGTTACAAAAATGAAATGCGAAATACTAAAAACCTGAAAAGAAGAAAATGAGCTTTCAAAGACTAAAATTTTTTGACCTTGAACTAATCCATAGTAGGTTAAAAAAATCACTAAGCCGGAAAGTATCATTGTAAACCTACCTATTTTTGCCATTCTTAAACTCAGAGGAATTGCTAATAAAGAGCTAATTATCAACATTATGCTTAAAGATAATCTTTTTAAGAATTCTGTGTAAAAATCCTCATTTTTATCCTCTTGAATTAATAAACTCAAAGGCATTTTTTCTATATTTTTTTCAGATAATTTTTGTTTTTTATTAAAGAGAAAAAATAACTCTTCAAATTCCAAGTCGATTGTTCCGTTTTGAGATGGAATTATTAAATTTCCGTTTTCAAAAGTAAGTTTGTTTAGTTTTTCATCAAGTGAAGAGCCTAGAACTTCTTTTGAATTTAAAATTAAATCAGAGTCTTTTGTGTTGAAGTTTGCAAACACATCCTTAAAACCTCTTTCAGAGGCCTCTTTTGCATAGATTATTCCACCCAGGTCAGGAAAAGTATTTATTTTCCCTTCTCCCATGAGCTTAAACTTATCTGAAAAAGATTGAGAATCTGATAAAAAAGATAATTTTTCATTTGATTGAGGAACAAAGTAAAAAGAGTTAAAAAAAATAAAGAAAGAGCAAAAAATAACAGGAATCAAAGTTATAAATGTTAAGTTTTTTTGACCCATTCCTAATTGATAAATAAAAGAAAGTTCATTAGTTTTATTTATGTTATATATTGATATTAAAATTCCTAAAAAAACTGAAATTGGCACAGAAACTTCTAATATAGCCGGTAGACTAAAAAATAAGACAGGTATTAACAAACTTGGGTATAAATCTCCTCTCGCAGCTTTTTCTAAAAACTGAATTGATTCGTTAAAAAATAGAATTCCAAAGAGGATTAAAAAAGTAAAAAAAATTGTCTTAGTTACTTGTTTTAAAATATATAAAACTATAATTTTTGGCATAATAAGTTTTTTAATGATTTTAACTCATAAAAACAGTATTTAATTTATCAGGAGCAAAAATGAAAAAACTAATCAACATCTCATTATCAGAAATTAAGATAAATGAACTTACTAAGTTAAAAAGTGAGGCTCTAATTGTGTCCTTTTATGAAAGTAAAAAACTTTCTGATATTACTGATATTTTTGATAAAAAATCTAAAGGAGTTATAAAAAAACTGATGTCCCGAAATGAATTGTCGGGCTCGCTTGGAAACAAAGTCTATTTGCCAAATTTAAATGGCACCAATTCTGAAAAAGTTTATTTTATGGGTTGCGGAAAAAAAGACAAAGAAATAAGTGAACAAGAATATCTCTCTTTAGCTGAAAAGATAGCTAACGCAGCTATTGAATCAAATGCTAAAAATGTTCATATATATGTTCCGGCTTTGGCTGTTAAAGGCAGAACTGAAGATTGGAATTTTAAAATTTTAGCTAGGACTCTTGAAGCGAGTTGCTATAAATATTTTTTTAAAGGCAAAAAAGTTCAGTCAAAAAATATCTTATCCAAAGTTACTTTACTTAAGAACGTAGATAAAAAGGGTTTAACTGCTTTTAATAAAGCATTGAAAATTGGACATGTGATTGGTGTCGGAATGAATACTTCTAGAGAATTAGCTAATACCCCAGCAAATATATGTACTCCCACTTTTTTAGCTGCTCAAGCTAAAAAGCTATCAAGGTCATTTCCTGTAATCAAAACAAAGGTATTGGGCGAAAAAGAGATGAGGAAAATAGGTATGGACTGCCTTTTGTCTGTCGGAAATGGAAGTGCACAAGAATCTAAATTTATAATAATGCAGTATTCTGGGGCAGCAAAAACAAGAAAACCCAATATTATTGTTGGCAAAGGCATAACTTTTGATACTGGAGGAATTAGCATTAAACCTAGTCCTGCAATGGATGAAATGAAATATGATATGACGGGATCCGCAAGTGTTATTGGCACGATGAGAGCAATAGCAGAAATTAAGCCTAAATCTAACATAATTGGAGTCATTGCTTCTGCAGAAAATATGCCAAGCAGTACAGCTACAAAGCCAGGAGATGTTGTTAAAACTTTATCAGGACAAACCGTTGAGATTTTAAATACTGATGCTGAAGGAAGATTAGTCCTTTGTGATGCATTGACTTATGTGGAAAGATTTAATCCTGCAAATGTCATAGATATAGCTACTTTAACTGGAGCATGTGTAATCGCTTTAGGGCATGAGGCAACAGGAATGTTTTCTAACGATCAAAAGCTAGCTGATAGTATCTTAGAATCTGGATATGCAAGTTGCGACAGAGCATGGCAGCTTCCTTTGTGGGATTCTTACCAAGACGCACTAGATAGTAGATATGCAGACATAGCAAATATAGGAGGAAGAGCTGGTGCAATTACTGCAGCTTGTTTCCTATCAAGGTTTACAAAAAAATATAGTTGGGCTCATTTAGATATAGCTGGAACAGCCTATGGGGGAAAAGTTGGAAAGAAATCAAGCGGAAGGCCGGTTCCTTTATTGACGGAATATTTATTGAGCCAGAAATAAAAAGATGGAAAAGGTAAATTTTCTTACTGCTGGTCAGTCAGAAGAAAGTGCTTTGATTTTTACATGTGATTTAGTAGGAAAATTATATTTAAATTCTTTAAAAAAAGATCATATCGAATTGATCAATTTAAGGTGTTTCGATGCAAATCAAGCTCATGCTATAGATAAATTATTATGGCANATNCCGGAAAATTTATTTATTCCTCATAAATTGATAAACGACAAAAAAAGTAAAGAGTGTAAAGTTGAAATTTCCTATCCAGGTACTAGAGCGATTAAAAATTACGATTTTTTAATAAATTTAAATCCGCAACTTCCATCCAATTACCGAGACTTTAGAGAAACTTATCAAATTGTTATAAAAGATGATTCAAGCTTACAAGAAAAAGCAAGAATAAGTTATAAAAAATGTTTGAAAGATGGGATAAAACCAAATTATATTGATTAAATGAAAGCCGCTTTTGAGCCCAAGAAAATAGAAAAAAAATGGTATTCTTTTTGGGAGAAAAACAATCTATTTTCTCCTGCTGAAAATTCTAAAAAAGAACCCTACTGCATAATGATTCCTCCTCCAAATGTTACAGGAAGCTTACATATGGGGCATGGTTTTCAAAATACTTTGATGGATGTTTTAGCTAGATATAAAAGATTAAAAGGCTTCGATGTTTTATGGCAAGTTGGGACAGATCATGCAGGAATTGCAACACAAATAGTTGTTGAAAGAAATCTTGAAAAAGAAGGAAAAACAAAAGAGTCTTTGGGTAGAAACAAATTTGAAAAAGAAATATGGAAGTGGAAAAAACACTCGGGAACTACTATTACAAAGCAACTTCGAAGATTAGGAGCTTCTCTAGACTGGAAAAGTGAAAGATTTACTATGGACGAAGACTTTACTGAAGCTGTTATGGAAGTCTTTTGCACCTTATACGATGAAGGGCTCATATACAGAGGTTTTAGACTAGCAAACTGGGATGTGGTATTACAAACGGCTCTTTCAGATTTGGAGGTAATTTCAACTGAAGAGCAAGGCTTTATATGGGAAATTTCATATAAAACAGATTTAGGAAATCTAGTCGTTGCGACTACTAGACCTGAAACTATGCTGGGCGATGTAGCTATAGCTGTAAATCCGAAAGATAAAAGATATAAAAAATTTATTGGTAAAAATGCTTTTATTCCTCTAATTGATAGGGAGATACCTATAATTGGCGATACTTATGTCGATATGGAATTTGGAACTGGATGCTTAAAAATTACACCTGGACACGATTTTAATGATTTTGAGATCGGCAAAAAAAATAATCTNCCCATTATTAACATAATGAACAAAGATGGAACTTTAAATTCTAATGTGCCTGAGGAATACAAAGCTTTATCAATGTTAGAGGCTAGAAGAAAAATACTTCAAGATTTAAAAAAATCAGGAAATCTTATAAGCGAAAAGGATCACATCATAACAATACCAAAAAGTGATAGAACTGGAATAACTCTTGAACCGTTTTTAACTGAACAATGGTATTTAAAATCTGATGCAATGGCTGCTGAAGCTAAAAGATTAATTAAAAATAAACAAATAAAATTTATCCCTAAAAACTGGGAAAATACTTATTTTTCCTGGATGAATGACATCAGAGACTGGTGCATTTCAAGACAATTGTGGTGGGGTCACAGAATTCCTGCTTGGTATGATAATGATAAGAACGTTTATGTTGGAAAAAATATATCAGAAGTGAGAAAGAAATATAACCTTTCAAAAAAGATTAATTTAAAACAAGACGAAGACGTTTTAGATACTTGGTTTTCTTCACAGCTTTGGACATTTGTTACTTTAGGTTGGCCTAAAAAGACAAAAAGATTGAGAAAATTTCATCCAACTTCTGTGTTAGTTACTGGGTTTGACATAATTTTTTTCTGGGTGGCAAGAATGATAATGATCACTCAAAAGTTTATACATGAAGTGCCTTTTAAAGAAGTTTATGTGCATGGATTAGTGAGAGACAGTGAAGGACAAAAAATGTCAAAATCAAAAGGTAATATTATTGATCCAATAGATATTATTGATGGTATTGAATTAAAAGAACTCATTGAAAAAAGAACTTTGGGTTTAATGAATCCAAATCAAAAAGAAAAAATAATAACAAATACAAAGAAGGAATTTCCAAATGGTATCAATTCTTTCGGTACAGACGCTATGAGATTTACCTTTTGTTCTCTGGCTTCAGGAAGCAGAGATATAAATTTTGATCTTAAAAGATTGGAAGGATACAGAAATTTTTGTAATAAATTATGGAATGCTGCAAATTTTATAAAGATACAGTGCAAAGGATATGATAATGAGAATATCTTATCTAGAAACTTAGAAGATTTATGGATTTATGATGAATTTAATAAAACAGCTGAAAATTTTTCTAAACATATCGACTCTTTCAGGTTCGACCTTGCTACGCAGGTAACATACGATTTTTTCTGGGAAAAATTTTGCGATTGGTATATAGAGTTTTGCAAAATAAAGTTAAATGATACTAAAGTAACTCAATCAGAAAAAAATAAAATTAAAGCCTCTCTAATCGACATGATGAATAAATCTTTAATTCTATTTCACCCTATTTTGCCTTTTATTACAGAAGAAATTTGGCAAGACTTCAAACCCTTTCACAAATCAAATTTACTAAGTATTTCTCAAGAAAAATTCCCAAAAGTCAGAAAAATTTCTAAAGATTTTTCAAAAATTGAAGCTTTAAAGAAATCAATTTCAGGGGTGAGAAATATAAGATCTGAAATGCTCATTTCTCACAAGACTAAAATAGATATCTTATGCGAAAGTAATGGATCACTCTATAAACTTTTAAAGAAAAATATAAGCTATCTTCAGAATATGGCTGGAATTGATAAGATTAATAAAATAAATAAAAAGATCCCTCCTTCTGCAATTCTCTTAATTGAAAATGAAAAAATTTATATTCCATTAAAAGGCTTGATTGATGTTCAAGATGAAAAAGCAAGAAGTAAAAATAATTTAGTAAAGCTTGAAAAAACTTTCCAAGGATTAAAAAAACAACTAGAAAATAAAAAATTCATTAAAAATGCTCCTAAAAGCTTAGTAGCTGAAAGAAAATCACAGCTGAAAGAGTCAAAAGTAAAAATGAAAAAACTTAATGACCATCTTAAAGTTTTAGAGTTAATATAATTAGATATGTGGTTTAGAGGAGCTACTTCAGCACTAATTGTAAGTTTTCTATTTTCTATATGTTACAAGTTCTACATATTGAATGACTTTCAAAAGGTATTTGATTATAGTTTTTTACCATTTTTTCTTTTTGTTTTTTTTACAACTTTTATTTCGAGTATGGTCTTGGTTTATGGAAGGCAAATAAAATATAGAATCAAGAGAGAGAAAGGGACTATCAAATGGTTTGACCCAAGCAAAGGTTATGGTTTTTTAGAGAGAGACAAAGGAGGAGATTTATTTATCCATTTTGCATCGGTATCCGAAATGGATAGAAAATTTTTGAAAGAAAATACTAGAGTAAGTTATGTTGTTTCTCATGGTTCAAGGGGGCCGCAAGCAAATCAAATAAAGATTATTTAGCTTTTCTTGTCATGAAATGATGAATATCGCCATTTTCGTCATGGGTGAAATAGTTAGAAATAAATCCAAATTTTTCATAAAAAAGCTTTGTTTCTTCTAGGGAAGAAAGGCTTAAAATTTCCTTTGGAAAAAGATCAGCAGCCCTATCAATAATTAGTTTAATCAAAATACGAGAAATCCCCCTTCCTTTATAACCATTTGCTACACAAAATCTTTCTAAAGTTAAATTTTTAAAATTTGAACTTGGAGGAACAAGCCTGGAATAAGCAATGAGCTCTTTTTTTTGAAAAATTAAAAAATGATAACTTCTATGATCAATAATATTTAATTCAAAAGAATTTTTTGTTTCGGAATTTTTAAAATTTTCTGATTTAATTTTCTTTATAGATGTTATCTCTTCTGATGTTAACTCAGAAAAATTTTTATAGGCACTCTCAATTTCTAAATTAGTTAGAAAAAATGAGTTTTTTTTGTCTTTTTCAAAAAAATTCATAACAAAAAATTTTTAAAAAATATTAAAAATTATTCCAAATTCAAGAAAATTTTATCTATTTTAATAATTTTAGGGACAAGGATTTGGACAAGCTGCATGTATAGTGTCAAATTCTTTAAAGTCTTCTTCAGATAATTTTACTTCCCAACTACCAATGGCAAGTTTTAATTGCTCCATTGTTGTAGCTCCTATTATATTTGACGTAACAAAATCTCTGGAGTTCACGAAAGCATTGGCCATTACAGAAGGATCCATATCAATTTTTTTCGCATAATCGACATATGCTTGAATAGACTTTTCTGCAGCAGGAGTTTCATATCTTTGACCTCTGCCGAATAATTGTGTCCGAGACCCCTTAGGCATAGCTCCGTTTAAATATTTTCCTGACAAATATCCCTGAGCTAAAGGTGAATATGCTAGCAAGCCAACTGAAGACCTATGAGCAAATTCTGACATCCCGTATTCATAGGTCCTATTTAAAAGATTATAAGCATTTTGAACAGATTGAACTCTTGGAAAGTTTAATGTTTCTGATTTATTGATAAATTCTGAAAGACCCCATGGAGTCTCGTTAGAAAGAGCTATATTTCTTACTTTTCCTGTTTTTACTATTTCCGATAATACTTCTAATGTTTCTGAAATTTCGATACTCTCTAAATCATAATGCTTATAAGCCCCCAATCCTCCACCAAAAATATTTAAAGGTCTATCCGGCCAATGTAATTGATATAAATCTATGTAATCGGTATTCAGTCTTTTTAAACTTCCTTCAACAGCTGCTTCTATATTTTTCTTATCTAGTCTGGTCTCGCCGCCTCTAAACCACTTCATCCCACTTCTGCCAGCAACCTTAGTTGCTAAAATAATTTTGTCTCTATTTTTATTTTTCTTGAACCAGGATCCTATGATTTCTTCAGTTCTTCCTTGTGTTTCTTCTTTTGGAGGTATCGAATAAAGTTCAGCGGTATCAAAGAAATTCACACCTTGATCAACAGCGTAATCCATCTGTTCATGACCCTCATCTTCAGTATTTTGCTGGCCCCAGGTCATAGTTCCTAAACATATGAGACTTACTTTTATATCAGTATTTCCTAGCTTTCTATACTCCATTTGTACCCCAATTAATTTCTAATTTTTAAAAGACTTGTAATCATATATGTCATTTGATTATAAATGCTATTTAATTTACTTATCTTTAAATGTTTCGTAAATATTAATCCATCCTCTCTTCCAGAGATATTTTTATAATAGTTTTTTCTGATACCTACATATTTGTATCCATTTTTCTTATAAAAGGAAATAGCGTTTTTATTAGACTCTCTTACTTCTAAAAAGATATCAGAAACTCCTTTATTAATAGATTTTTTTTCTGATGTTTCTAATAAAATTTCACCAATGCCTTTATGTCTATGATCTGGATGCACAGATATATTAAGCAGATGTGACTCAGTAAAGTTAATAGTCATTATACAAAAGGCAACGGTTTCCGAATCTAAGGTAACAATTAAGTTTTGATAAAAGCCCTTGAGACAATCTGAAAAGCTAGTCTTGCTCCACGGAGTTGGATTAGAGAGCTTTTCAATATTATAAACATCCTCCAAATCCTCAAAGGTCATTCTTTTAATATTAAGAGTTTTCAATCCAAATTTTTCTTTTTGCATCTGGGTCCTTCATTAATTTATTAATATTAGCTTCTCTCAAAAATTTATTTTCTTTTAAGAATTTGTATATTTTTAATGAATCTTTTAATTGAAAATCCAGTCCAAAAGCTTTGGAAATTGAATACAAAAACTCAGATTCAGTTTGGGAAAAATTAATATGTTTATTGAGCTTAATTTTATTATTTTTAAATTTGAAGTTTTCATTCAAAGTCCAATATTGAATCCCAACTTCCTTTATAAAAATTTCGTCTGCGTTCATAATGCCATTTCTATATGTTATTTTAGAATAAAATGAAGAAAAAAATTGAAAGAAATAGTTAATAGCTCTGTAAATAAATATTCTCCTTTTAAAGTCATTTCTCTTGATGATAGGACTTGGCCTACAAAACAAATAAAAAAATCACCGATTTGGTGTAGTGTAGATTTAAGAGATGGAAATCAATCTTTGATTGAGCCAATGGGAATGGAAAAAAAATTAAGGTTTTTTTCTATGTTGGTTGACTTAGGCTTCAAAGAAATAGAAATAGGATTTCCTTCAGCTTCAGATACAGAATTTAGTTTTGTTAGAGAACTGATTGAGAAAAAACTTATTCCAGGTGATGTTAAAATTCAGGTTCTAACGCAAGCTAGAGAACACTTAATCAAAAGGACGTTTGAGTCTGTTAAAGGAGCTGAAAACGTAATTTTACATTTATATAATTCCACCTCTACTTTACAAAGAGAAGTTGTTTTCAAACAAGATAAAAAAGGTATTTTAAAAATAGCTACCGATGGAGCAAAGCTGGTAAAAATACTTGCAGATGAAAATAAAAGTACAAACTGGCAATTTGAATATAGTCCTGAAAGCTTCACTGGAACAGAGTTAGAGTATGCCGTTGAGGTATGCAATGAAGTAAATCAAATATGGAAGCCAAGCAAAGAACTTAAAACTATTATGAATCTTCCTGCGACAGTAGAATTAGCGTCACCAAATATTTACGCAGATCAAATAGAATGGATGTGCCGAAATTTAGATCAAAGAGACAACGTTTTGGTAAGCCTTCATCCTCATAACGATAGAGGAACTGGAATTGCTGCCGCAGAATTGGGACTAATGGCTGGTGCCGATAGAATAGAAGGAACGCTTTTTGGAAATGGAGAAAGAACAGGAAACGTAGATATTGTTTCGTTAGCGCTTAATCAATTAACTCAAGGAGTCGATCCTAAACTTGATTTTTCTGATATCAATAAAGTGATGCGAGAAGTTGAATATTGCAATCAACTTCCAATCCACCCGAGACATCCGTACGCTGGAGATTTAGTTTTCACTGCTTTTTCTGGTTCTCATCAAGATGCAATTAAAAAAGGTTTTGATGCAATGAGAGAATCAAATGATCCAAAATGGAGAGTTCCTTATCTTCCAATAGATCCTGAAGATGTGGGTAGAAACTATGAAGCTGTCATCCGAATAAATAGTCAATCCGGAAAAGGCGGTGTGGCATATATTATAGAAAAAGATCATGGGTTATCTTTACCAAGACGTTTGCAAATAGATTTTTCAGGTATCATTCAAAAAATTGCAGATGAAACTGGCAAAGAGCTTGAAGCTGATTTAATTTGGGATAATTTTAATCGAACATATATCGAAGTTAATGGAAAGTATGAATATTTAAATCATGAAATTGTTTCTAAAATTGATGAAAATAATAAACAAATAGATGAAATAAATCTTAATCTGAGAATTAATGGCAAAGATGCAAACTTACATGGAAAAGGTAATGGTCCGATAGATTCGTTTATTGATGCCCTATCAAGTGAATTTAAATTTAATTTAAAAGTTTCTGATTATCAGCAAAATGCTATTTCATCCGGGTCTGATGCTTCTGCGGCCGCATACATTGAACTTTATATTAAAGATAGAACCTTCTGGGGTGTTGGAATAAATTCAAATACCGTTGTTGCATCATTTCAAGCAATTATTAATGGAATTAATAGATCAGGATATTGATTTTGCAATAAGCTTATCTTTCTTAATTTTTAAACATACCGAACCTTTCTTTTCCTTGGTGCCCCAAAAAAAAGTTGGATCTTTATCTTTATTAGCAAATACAAATTTATCTACAATTTCATTTAGCACTTTTCCATTTGGTGCATTCAGGTTTAAGGAATTTATCCAAAAAATTATTATATTTTTCTGTTTGCTTTTTGGGAAAGCTAATAGTTTTGATAAGACTATTTGATCTTTTTTGCTTGAAGAAACGAAACTAAAATCAATTCTAATTTGATCGTTTACTATCTCATAGGATTCATTTACATTTAAAATAAATTTTTTTAGATTTTCATTATATTTTGGCCATCTTTTTTCAATCAAAGGGGTAATTTCTTTTCTAATAAAATTTCTGTCGAAGCTGATATCTTCATTTGTTTTGTCGCTTATAAAATCTAATTCATTTTCTTCTGCATATTTTTCAATATCTTTTTTAGGAAAATCTAAAAAAGGCCTTACAAGCTCGCCTTTGCCCAACAATCTTTTAAATGGAATTGACTTGGCGCCTTTTAATCCAGTTCCTCTAAACAACCTAAGAAATAAAGTTTCTACATTATCGTCTAAGTGATGAGCCATAAAGAGTTGTTCATCTTTACCAAGGTTTTCTGCAAAAACTTTGTATCTTAAGTCTCTTAACTGATTTTCTAAACTGGCTCCTTTTAATTTTGAAAGATCTAAATCAAAAGTTAAAATTTTTATGTTTTTTTTATTGCAAAAATCGATACAGTGATTTTTCCAAGTAATAGAATCATTAGAGTAATTATGATTGATGTGTAATGCTACAAGAGATGAATCCTTAAAAGATTTTATAATTTTATTCGCACAATCAAGAAGGACAGTTGAATCTACGCCGCCACTGTAAGCAACAAAATAATTTTTTACTTTTTTATTTATGAGAGAATTTAATTTTTCTTCTAAAGGATGCAAGATTTGTTATATTGATCCATAGGACATGATTTTTTCATATCTCTTATTTATCAAATCGGAGATATCAACCTCGTCAAAGGTAAGTAATTTTTTTTCTATAACTTGAGAGATAGAATTTGATACTCCTCTGATGTCTCTATGAGCTCCTCCCAAAGGCTCTTCTATTACTTCATCTATTAAGCCTAAATTCTTAAGATTTGAAGCATCTACTTTCATAGCTTCTGCGGCATCTTTAGCTTTAGATCCATCTCTCCAAACAATTGATGCACAAGCCTCTGGAGATGCAACCGCATAAATTGAATGCTCTAACATACAAACATGATCTCCTATTCCAATTGCAAGTGCTCCACCTGAACCCCCCTCTCCAGTTATTATTACTATTATTGGTGTTTTGAGATTAGAAAGAAGGCTTAAATTCTTTGCAATAGCTTCGCTCATTCCTCTTTCTTCACTCTCAATCCCAGGGTAAGCTCCTGGGGTATCAATAAATGAAATTAGGGGCAATTCAAAATCTTCGGCCATTTTCATCAGTCTAGCGGTTTTTCTGTAACCTTCGGGTTGGGCCATTCCAAAGTTTCTTGAAATTTTATCTTCTGTAGATTTTCCTTTTTCTTGTCCAACCACAACAACCGGCCTTTTTTTAAATCTTGCTAGTCCTCCTATAATCGCTTTGTCTTCACCAAAGACTCTATCCCCATGAAGCTCATCAAAATCTGAAAAAATATTTTCAATATAATCAGAAAAATGTGGCCTATGAGGATGTCGGGCAACTTGCACTTTTTGCCAGATAGATAAGTTTGAGTAAATCTCCTTTGTCAGCTTTTCTATCTGAGAGCTAAGTTTAGATGTCTCCGATTCTATGTCTTTTTCTATACCTCCAGATAATCTCAGTTTTTCAATTTTATTTTCTAAATCGCTGATAGGTTTTTCAAATTCTAAATATGTATATGCCATTTATTGCCTTGTAAAGTAACTGATGTCTAAATTTTTTTCACCATAATTTTTAACGAGTTTTTTTAAATTTGCGTCATTTAATAAAATTTTAAAATTATTTCCTACATCTATTTCAGCATCAACTTCTTTTGAAGAATATCTAATTTCTACAGGACATCCTTCGGAAACACTTGATGAAAAAGACTTTAACTCCTTTAAATTTTCTTCTAAAAGTGAAGTATCCTTGCTATTCATAGAAATAGTCAACTTTCTAGCAAATTTTATTCTTGCTTGTTCCAAAGTAAGCATTGATGAAACATTCATTTTTTTACTCAGACCAAGATTTTCTCTCTCTTTTAAATTATCAATAGATATTTCTCCATCTACAATTAATATTTTTTCATTATCTATTGGTTGAGCGAACTTATCTAATACGTCTCCTGAAATTACAAGCTCAATTCTATCTGAATTGTCATCAAGCGTTGCAAAGACTAATGGGCCTCTCCTTGTATTAATTTTTTTAAAAGCAATCACAACTCCTGAACATCTTTGAATATGTTTACCTGAAGACAAAGATAAAATCGGTTCGGGAGCAACCTTTCTCACTTCCCAGCCATGTTCATCCATGGGATGAGCAGTTAAATAGAAACCTAAAGATGCAAATTCTAATTTAGATTTTCCTATTTCAAGAAATTTATTACTCAATTTAGTATCCTTTACTTCAATTGAGTCACTGATTTCTCCAAATAAATCGTCTATTTTACTTTCTTTAAATTCAGTCTTTTGTCTTGCAAATTTTAAAGCGCCTTCTAATTTTCCTAGCATTTCAAATCTATTTTCTCCAAAATTATCTAATGCTCCAGATTTAATTAAAGGTTCAAGCGACCTTTTATCAGCCTTTTTTAAATCTATTCTGGATACAAATTCATTCAAATTTTGAAAAGATTTTTTAGTTCTTTCTTCAATAATATTTTCAATTGCTGGATCTCCTACACCCTTGATAGCTCCAAGCCCAAATAAAATTGTCTCATTATCTATGGCAATAAAGTCTCTTAAACTTAAATTAATGTTTGGAGGAAGAATTTTAAGCCCTAGCGCTTTAACATCGTCAAGAAGAAGTTGAATTTTATCAGAATCTCCCATTTCAGAAGATAACGCAGCAGCCATAAATTGTGCAGGATAATGAGATTTTAACCAGGCAGTTTGATAAGAGATCATCGCGTATGCTGCTGAATGAGATTTATTGAAACCATATCCTGCAAAGGTTTCTATTTGATCAAATAAGCCCTCTGCAAATCTTAATGATTTTCCTTTTTTTATAGCGCCATCAATAAAAACGGGTCTTTGTTTTTCCATTTCTTCTGGAATTTTTTTACCCATTGCTCTTCTTAATAAATCTGCTTGTGCAAGAGTAAATCCCGAAAATTCTTGTGCTAATTGCATGACTTGTTCTTGATAAACAATTACTCCATAAGTATTTTTTAGAATTTTTTCTACATGTTCATCACCATATTTAGTTTTTTCGATTCCTTTCTTTCTGTTTATATACGTATCAACCATTTTCATTTCTAAAGGTCCAGGTCTGTATAAAGCAACTAAAGCAATAATATCTTCAAAGTTATTAGGTTTTAACTTGACTATATATTCTTTGATTCCTCTTGATTCTAATTGAAATACTGCGGTTGAAAGGCCTTTCTGTAATAAATCGAAAGTGCCTTTATCTTCTAAATCTATTTCATCTATATCAATAGGTTTCAAATTAATTTTACTTCGAGATTTATTAATCTCTATTAGAGCTTTGTTAATTACCGTAAGAGTCTTTAATCCTAAAAAATCGAATTTTTGCAATCCTACAGATTCAATATCTTTCATATCAAATTGTGTAGCAAGAGTGTCGGTTGTTTCATCTAAATATAAAGGGGAGTAATCATTAATTTCGGACGGAGCCATGACAACTCCCGCAGCATGTTTACCTACATTTCTTATAATTCCCTCTAATTTTTTTGCCATTTCAAATATTTCAGCTGCATCCTCATCCACTTTAAGAATTCGTCTTAGATCAGAGTTATCCTTAAGAGCCTTTTCAAGAGTCATTTCCGGACTGAAAGGAATCATCTTCGCAAGTCTATCTGCTAATCCATACGACTTACCTTGTGCTCTTGCTACATCTCTAACGACAGCTCTCGCAGCCATAGTTCCAAACGTGCATATTTGAGCTACTGCTTCTTTGCCATATTTTTCAGTTACGTATTCGATTACCTTTTCTCTTCCGTCTCTGCAAAAATCTATATCAAAGTCAGGATTGCTTATTCGATCAGGATTTAAAAATCTTTCAAATAAAAGATCGTATTTGATCGGATCTATTCCTGTAATACCAATTGCATAGGCTATCAAAGAACCTGCTCCAGATCCTCTTCCAGGACCGACAGGGACAGAATTATGTTTTGCCCAGTTAACAAAATCTGCAACAATGAGAAAATATCCTTCATAACCCATTTTTAAAATAACTTTTAATTCATAATCTAATCTTTCCTTATAGGTGTCAGGTACTTCAGAAAAATTTTGTAGTTCAAGCTTTTTGGTTATTCCGTCTTGAATTAAGTTTTTTAAAAAATCAGCTTCTGAAGATTTGTTTGGAGTTTTAAAATCAGGTAAAACATAAATTCCAGTCTTCACTTCCAAATTACATTTTTTTGAAATTTCATAGGCATTTGATAGAGCCTCAGGAACGTCGTAAAAAAGATCATTCATTTCTTCAGTAGATTTAAAGTACTGGGAGTCTTGAAAAAATCTCTGTCTTCTTTTGTCTCCTAAAACATGGCCTGATTGAATACAGACTCTTGTTTCGTGCGCTTCGAAATCGTCTTTAGCTAAAAATCTTACTTGATTTGTAGCTACTACTGGAATTCCTAAATTTTTTGAAAATTCTATCAAGGTTTGATTGCACAATTCCTCTTGATTTTTTCCGTTTCTTGTTAATTGCAAGAAAAAGTTATCTTTATAAATGTTTCTTAAATACTCAATTTGCTTTAACGCTGTATCTTGTTTTCCTGCCAAAATGGATTTCCCTATCTGGCTTTCAATACTTCCGGTAATTAAAATAAGATCTTCAGGAAAATTAGTTAAATCTTGAATAGATAAATATGGATGTCCATTAACTTTCCCTATAGTGTGAGCTTTTGATATAAGACGAATTAAATTTTTATATCCATTAAGGTTTTTCACAAGTAACTGAAGATTTCCAGGACTGGTATTTTCCCCTAATAAGATAAAATCTGATCCGCATATTGGCTTTATACCTTTTTTTCTTAATTCTTTATAAAATTTAATAAAACCAAATAAATTTGATAAATCGGTGATAGCCAGGCTTTCGAAGTCTAGTTCATAAGCCTTGTTAGCAAGTTCATTTATTCTAATTAACCCATCTTGAATGGAATATTCTGAGTGTAAATTTAAATGGGTGTATTTATTCATTCAATATTTTTACAGGGCCAAATGTTTTTCTATGTTCTCCTATAGAACCAAACTTTCTTAGCGCATGCAAATGATCTTTTGTAGGATACCCTTTATGCTTGCCAAAAAGATATTGTGGATATTTTCTATCTAAATCTTCCATAAATTCGTCTCTATAAACTTTTGCTATTATTGAGGCTGCCATTACTTCTTTATAAATGCTATCAGCTTTTATAATCGCCTTACATTTGTGTGAGGTATCGATTTTATCAACCCCATCTACAACAACTTCTATATTTCTTTTATTTAACTTTTCAACAGCCATTTTCATTGCAAGAAGAGAAGCTTGTCTTATATTTATCTTATCTATTTTTTTTGAAGAAACCTTGGCTATAGAATATTCAATACAATTTCTTTTAATGTCTTCTGATAATATTTTTCTTTTTTTTGGAGATAATAACTTGGAATCTTTTAAAGATAGTATTTCCTTTTTTTTTAAAATAACAGCCGCAGCTACTACTGGTCCTGCGATACACCCTCTCCCCACTTCGTCAACTCCAACAAAAAAAGTTTTCAAAATTCCAAGGATAGTTTGTCTATAATTTTTGAAAATTTATTATCATTTTCATTTATCAAAGATTGATGCAAAATTTTAAATTCTTTAATCATTTCTTCGTTTGAGTTTTCAATAAGGCAATTTAGTTCTTTAATAACTTTTTTTATTTTTAAATCCTTTTGTCTGAGTTCAGGGACTATTTTTTTGTTGGCTAAAATATTCGGAAGAGAAATAAAGTCTAGCTGAAGCAAAAGATTTGTAATTATAAAATTACTTATTGAATTGCTCTTATAAATTACGCAAAAAGGAGTTTTGCTTAGCATAGCTTCTAATGTAGCGGTTCCAGACGAAACGATGGCATAGTCACAAGCTTTTAAAACCTCTCTTGTATTACCTTTGATCAAAGAAATATTTTCTTTTTTAAGATACCTATCTTCACTTATTGGGTTTTCTTCAGTTAAGGCAATTATAAAATGATAATTTGGATTACTGGAAAAATAACTGCTTGCAACCTTTTCTAAAATTTTGAGATGATTTTTTAATTCTGATTTTCTGCTACCAGGTAGTAAAGCGATATATATTTTTTTGCTATTTAATGACATTTTGCTTTTGAATTCTCTTTTATCTACATCTATTTCAAAGTGTTCGGCAAGAGGATGTCCCGTGAAGCTAGATGACATATCTTCTTTTGCCAGCAATTTTTCTTCGAAAGGAAAAATACTATAAATATGATCCAAATAATTTTTAAATCTTGAGGCCCTTCTTTTTCTCCATGCCCAGAATTGGGGGCAAACATACTGAATAGTTTTAGTTTTAGTATTAGTTTTAGACTTTATTCTTTTTGCAATTCCCGCATTGAAAGATGGGCTATCAATTCCAATAAAAAATTCTGGTTGTTCTTCAAGAATAAAATCTATTAATTGTTTTCTTCTTCTTAAAAGTCTATTTAAATTCAATAAAGGATCGATCAAACCCATAACTGATAAATCTTTGATCGGAAAAAGAGATTCCATTCCTTCTTTTTGCATCAAATTGCCAGCAAGACCAACAAAACTAGCTTCAGGGTATTTTTTTTTTAAATTATTTATTAATTGCGCTCCTAAAAAATCTCCTGATTCCTCCCCTACTGAAAAAGCAAATTTTATTTTTTTCACTTCTACCTAACAATACCTCTTTCAGAAGCTTTAATGGAGTCCAACAGTATCTGTACTTCTGAAATTTTATTCAATTTTTTTGATATTTCATTTATTGCGTCTTTTAATTTAAGGTTTCTTAAATATAAAATTTTATAAGCTTCTTTTAATCCATCAGAAACTTCCTTGCCAAGATTAAGCCTTTGAATACCTGTTGTGTTAAGACCTCTTGGAAAAGCAGGACTTCCGCTGACTCTAACAAAAGCTGGGATATCTTTGCCTATAGAACTGCCCATAGCTGAAAAACTGTATTGCCCTACTTTGCAAAATTGATGAACTAAGGAAAAACCTCCCAAGATTGCTCCTTTATCTATTTTTACACAGCCCGCCAGTGAAGCGTTATTTACTAAAACTACTTCATCATGAATCTCGCAGTCGTGGGCAATATGACAATATGCCATTATTAAATTTTTAGATCCTATTTTGGTTAGAGAATTCTCTTGAACGGTTCCTCTGTTAATTGTAACGCCCTCTCTTATTACATTATCATTACCAATTTCTAGGAAAGTTTTTTCATTTTTATATTTTTTATCTTGAGGATCTCCTCCTATAGAGGCGAATTGAAATATTTCATTATTTTTTCCTATTTTAGTTGGACCTTCTATTACAACGTGGGAGTGAATTATTGAATTTTTACCTATCTCAACTTCAGGACCTATCACAGAATAAGGGCCAATGGTTACGCCATCATCTATTTTTGCTAATGGATCGATCAAAGATAACTTATGAATCATTATTTAGGTCTATCGGCACAAAGAATTGTAGCTGAACAAACAAATTCATCCTCGACAGAAGCTTTGCATTGAAATTTCCAAATTCCTTTTTTATCAGACAATTTAGTTGACTCTAGAATTAATCTGTCCCCAGGAACAACTGGGCGCTTAAATCTCAGGTTATCAGCCCCAACAAAGTAATATATAGAACCTTCTTCTGGAGTCTTATTCATTGTTGCAAAGCCTAAAATACCTGATGCCTGAGCCAAAGCTTCTAAAATCAATACTCCAGGAAATACTTCCTTGTCTGGAAAATGACCAATAAAATGAGGCTCATTAGTTGTTATATTTTTAAAAGCTTTTATATATTTGTTATGTTCTATCTCTACAACCCTATCCACCAACAAAGCTGGATACCGGTGAGGTAAAAGTTTTTTTATATCCTCTATATTCACTTTTTATTTTTTCTATTTAATTTAGCAGAATGCTTTAGCCAATCTTTATGCTCCATCAACATTGAACCGCCTGAATATGTTCCTTTTTTTGTAATTGATTTTGTGACAAAAGACATTGGAGTAACCGTGATATCGTCACACAACTTAATATTATCAATGATTCCACAACCACCGCCAATCTTACATCTTTTTCCAATTATAGTTGTACCAGCTATTGCTGTTTTCGCACCAATTATAGTATTTTCTCCAATCTCACAATTATGTGCTATATGCACTTGATTATCTAACTTTACTCCTGATTTTAGAATAGTTTCTCCAGTCGATGACCTATCAATAGTGCATCCCGATCCAATCTCGACTTCATTTTCCACCTTAACGATGCCTAGATGTTCAATTTTTTCCCATTTTTCATCTTTATTTGCAAATCCTAAGCCGTCTGAACCTAGTACTGAATTAGCGTGGATAATACAATTTTTTCCTATTATTGTTTCGGAATAAATTGAGACATTTGAATAAATTAACGTATTGTCTGCTATTTTTACTTTCGGACCAATATAAACTCCTCCAAGAATCTTGACATTTTTTCCGATCTCAACATCCTCTTCAATTATTACCTTCGGACCAATATAGGAGCTGGGATCAATACTATTAGATTTGATTGCGGCATCAGAGCTTACTCCAATCTTGTCTATGCCTTTCTTAAATAACTGAGTTAGTTTAGCGTAGGCTAAGTGAGCATCTTTGACTACAATAGAAGTCGAATTATTAAAGCTTGTATATTTTTCTTCTAATACTACAACTTTGGCTTTTGTAGTTTTTAACTTATCAACAAATTTTTTACTATATAAAAAAGAAATATCTTCTTCATTGGCAAGATCGAGAGGTAAAATATTTCTAACCTCACAATCTTCATTGCCAATTATTTTTCCATCAATATAATCAGCAATCTGTTTAAGGTTTAGTTTTTTTTCACTCAAACCAAGTTTATTTTACTTTGTCTTTGAGGACTCTTTATTTGCTTGATTAAGCAAATCAATAACTTCTGGAGTTACATTAATTGCATCATTAGATGTATCAAAAGCAAGTAACGCACCACTGTTGAATAAGAGGCTTATTTTCTTTGCCTTTACTAATTCATTGATAACTTTCTGCACATTTGGTGTTTGCTCTGCTTCTAATTTTTGTAAAAGTTCACTTTCAAGAGCCTGTGCTTTTTGGTTTGCATACTGAAGATCTTGATAAAGAGTTTGGGCCTTTTTTTGCATGCTTGCTTTTTCTTCGTCGGACAAAGTTTTACTTTCTTTTTGAAGTTCTTCAGACACCGATATTAGTTCTTCTTGTTTTTTTTGAGCTTCATCGCTAATTGTCTTGTATTCGCTTGACTCTCTAAGATCAGTAAATCTTTCTCTTGCAAGATCTGTTCCCAAAAATACGGTTCTGTAATCTATTACAGCAATCCCCTCTGTAGCATTTAAAGGAATAGAAAAAATTGATGATGCCATTAATATTGTGTAAAAAATTATTTTTTTCATAAACCTTCTCCGTTTTACTAGTAAATTGTCATAATTAACTTTTGAATTATACAGAAGATTTATGAATTAAAACTGATTTCCTATTTCAAATTGAAATGCTTCAGTCTCATCAAATTCATCATCATTCAAGGCTGAAGAGATAGAGAAAGATAGTGGGCCAAGTTGAGTTATCCATGTAAAACCTAAACCAACAGAATATCTTAATTCACCTAAATCGAATTCACTACATTGAAGTTCGTAGCTTTTGCATCCATCACTGAACACATTACCATAATCAAAAAATAAAGAACTTCTTACGGATCTTGTGTCATCTAAAAAAGCCAAATTGAAAATAAAATCTAAACCACCTTCGACTAGATAAGCTCCTCCTGAAGGCCTGTTAGAAACGAAATATCCGGTGTTATATACAGCTCTTGGTCCAAGAGTATTTTGTTTAAAACCCCTTACAGATTTTAAGCCTCCTGCATAAAAGTTTTGATATGGTGGAGAATTCTCTGTATCGCCATATGAAAATAAGGCTCCAAATTCATTCCTAGTTGAGAATATTAAATTAAAGAAAATGGGTCTGAAATATTTAAAATTATATCTAATTTTCCCATAGGTTACGTCACTTGGAGGCACGGCAATATTTGCCGATACTTGATTTAATGTTCCTGCAGTAGGAAATAAACCCCTATTTAAAGTACTCCTAGTCCAGCTCGCTCCTAAAGTAATAGAATCTTGAGTATCCCCTTCTGAGTTAACATAATCAATCAATTGTTGTGAAGAAAAAATATCTAATTTAAGCTTCGTTTGATCAATAGCAGCTGAAAGTCCAAGTTGTTGAATTTCATCAATTGGAAGAACAAGATTTGATGAAAGTCCAACTGAATCTGTGCTGTATGCAGATGCATTAAATGCTGAATAATCAGACGAAGAATAATATGCACCATATCCTAATCCTATTCCATCAATGGTGAAATAAGGATCAAAAAAATTAAACTGTAAATTGGTTTGATAATCGCTTGTATTAACGCCTAAATTAACTCTATTACCTGTCCCGAAGGCATTTGATTCTGAATAATTAACACCCAAACTAAATCCGTAAGCTCCGTAACCGAGGCTTCCCGCGATTGAACCAGAAAATTCTTCCTCAACAGTAAAATTTACATCTATCTTGTCAGCTTCACCGGGAACAGGAACTGTTTCGTACTCAACTTCTTTAAAATATCCAAGTCTGTCTAATCTTCTTTTAGAGCTCTCTAATAAAATATCTGAAGCCCATGAACCTTCCATCTGTCTCATTTCTCGCCTAAGGACAACATCATGAGTTCTTTTATTGCCGGAAAAATTTATTTTTCTTATATAAGTCCTTTGTCCAGGATCAATAAAAACAGTAACATCTACAAAACCTTCTTTTTCTGCTTCCTCAGTAGAAGCTATAACTTCTGCAGAAGAAAAACCTTGATTGCTCATTAATGAACTAATTTCTTCTTCTGCAAAAGTAAGAGCCTCTTGTGAAAAAGGAGCATTTGGAATGATGAATTGTGTTTTTTGCAAAATTAAAACGGGAGAAATCGCGTCAGGCAGATCTCCTGCATATGAAACTTTATTTGTAAAAAATATTTTATTTTCTGAAATATTTATTGTAATAAATATATTTTTTTTATCTTCCGATAGAGAAACAGTTGAAGAATCGACATTAAATTTTAGATATCCTCTATTTTTATAAAAAGACTCTAAATTTTCTAGATCTCCCTTTAGATTCTCTTTGGAATAAGGTTCTCTCTTAGAAAAAATTGATCTCCATGTTCTAGGCTTTAATTTAAAAAATCTTAAAAGCTCTTCTTCAGAAAAATTTTCATTTCCTACTATATTGACTCGTTTTATTGCAGCAGTAGAGCCTTCATCAATAACGATGTTTAATTTAACTCTATTTCTTTCTAAATCTTCTGAAGAAACTTCAACATTTGCTCCATACCTTCCTTGCGATATATATTGTCTTTCAAGTTCTGAGCTTAAACTTTCAAAAACTGATCTTTTAAACAAAGTCCCCCTGAAGATACCTGATCTTTTAAGGCCATCTAGTAGGCTTTCTGATTTTATTGCCTCATTTCCTTCGATAGAAATTTCATCGATTGTAGGTCTTTCTTTTAGGTTAATTAGAAGTGCGCTACCATCTCTCCCAATCTGAATATCATCAAAATTTCCTGTAGCAAAAATTGATTTTGAAATATTTTGAATATCTTCTGTAGCAATTTTGTCTCCAATAGTAACAGGGATATTAGAAAATATACTTCCCGCAGAAATTCTCTGTAATCCACTTATTCTAATGTCTTCAACAATCCAAGATTCTTCTGATGCAACAAAAAAAGATGAGCTTAATATAAGACTAAAGATCAAAAATTTTTTTAGAAAAATTTGTAACACTTTTAGACTCCTATTCTTGAAATATCATTCATAAAAGCAAAAACCATCAAAAGAATTACTGCTGATATTCCAAATCTATAAGTAAAATCTAAAACTGTTGGAGATAAAGGAGATCCCTTTAACCTTTCAATTGTCAAAATTAAAATTTGACCCCCATCTAAAATAGGAATTGGAACAAGATTTATAACACCTAAGCCGATGCTCACATAACTTACTAATAAGAGAAAAGAATATAATCCACCGTATATTAGAGATTCTCCAGCAAACTGACCTATCATTACAGGACCACCAAGATTCTTAGGAGAAACATAGCCAATAATCATCTTATAAAGAAATTCAAAAGAATCATTCACAACATTAAATGTTTGAATAGTGGCTTTACTTAGAGCAGATAAAGGAGCCTCTCTCTGAAAAACTAAAGCTTCTGGTGAAATTTTATTTGAGGCAGAAATTCCAATTAACCATTCATTTTTCTCATCTGAAAATTCTGGCGATATTGTAAGAAAAATAATTTCTTCATCTCGTTTGATTTTGAAATCAGATGGCAATCCAAGATTATCATTTATTTTATTTTTGATTTCCGACCAGGAATAAACTACTTCATTATCAATTTCAAGAATCTCATCATTCTTCTTAAGGCCTGAAATCTCGGCAGGGCTGTTAGTTAGAATTTTGCCAATAATAGGTTTTATAGGAACATTTATTCCTAAATTTTTCAAAAGATCTGATGGCTCTTCTCCTTGCAGCCAACTATTAATTGGAATTTTTAAAGACTTTTCTCCATCAGAAGATCTTACTTGAAAGATTATATCTCCCGTTTCCCCAAGTCTTCTAGAAAGCGCCATCTGCGCGTCAGACCTAGTCGAAACTTCGTACGAATCAATTTTTATAATTAAATCGTCTTTTTTAAACCCGGCTTCATAGGAAGGGCTCTCTTTATCAACAAAACCAACTAAAGATGAAATAGCGGTATTTCCATAAATATTCAATCCTGTAAGCAAAATAATAGCCAGGAAAAAATTTGCTAAAGGTCCAGCTAACAATATTAGAACTTTTTGATAATATTTTTTTGAAGAAAAAGAATCTTCAGCGTCTCTGCTTTCATCTTCTCCTTTCATTTTCACGAATCCTCCGATGGGAAGCATTCTTAAGTGAAATTCTGTATTAGCTTTATCCCGCCAAGATTTTAAAGATTTACCCATGCCAATAGAAAAATCTAATATGGTTACTTTAAATAAACGTGCCATAGAATAATGCCCAGCTTCGTGAATTGCTGTGATAACTGATATCAAAGTTAAAAAGCCAAATATATAAAAAAGAAAGTTCATTGGGTTTTTTTAATGTAGTCTAGAGAAAATAACCTTGCCTTTTCGTCTGCAGTAAGAATTTGTTCCAAAGTGGGTTGAATTTTAGGACTATTTTTATCAAATTTTTCCATTACATGTTTAATAGTATCAAAGATTAAATCAAACTTAATTTCATTATTAATAAATTTCTCTACAGCTATTTCATTTGCTGCATTCAATGCTGCAGGTACCAAACCTCCAGAAGTTAAAGCATCTCTTGCAAATTTTATAGATGGAAAATCTATTTGATCTATATTTATAAATTCTAATAAATTATTTTTGAAAAAACTTAGCGGTTTAGACAAGCTTTTTATTTTTCTTGGAAATCCAAGGCCATAAGCTATACAAATTTTCATATCAGGCTCTGACATAACCGAAAGAATGGAATTATCTTTAGTTTCTACCATTGAGTGAATTATGCTTTGCGGATGGATTATTACATCTATTTGTTCATTTTTAAGATCAAATAACCACTTGGCTTCAATTATTTCTAAAGCTTTATTCATAAGGCTTGCTGAATCAATAAGGTTTTTGGATCCCATCTTCCACACAGGATGATTGAGTGCATCTTCGACTGATACCTCTTTAAGATTCATATTTTTTTTTCCTAAAAATGGTCCCCCTGAACAAGTGATTATTATTCTATTTAGATCCTCTTTTTCTATGTTCTTAAGACATTGATGGATGGCGCAATGCTCAGAATCAATAGGTATAATTTCTGCATTAGATTTTTTCGCCTCCTCCATTAAAATCTGTCCTGCTGCAACCAGAGGTTCCTTATTAGCAATTAAAACCCTTTTTCCAGCTTGTATGGAGCTTAAAATAGTTTTTAATCCAGCAATGCCCGATATAGCTGCAACAACTATGTCTACTTGATCACTGAAGATTAAATCTTCTATTTCAGATTCAGAAATAAAAACGTCATTTTTTGACTTTTTATTAATTAAACAAATATTATTAACTTTGTATTTGTTTGCTTGTTCTAATAGTAATTTTTCATTTGATTTTGCTACCAAACCTGCCAGAGAAAAATCTTCTTTATTAGCTTCAATAACTTCAAGTGTCGACTGACCAATAGAGCCAGTGGAGCCTAGGATCAGCACCTTTTTCAAGTAATAACTCCTAGCAATATAAAAAATGCTGGTACCACTATAATATGACTATCAATTCTATCTAGAATTCCTCCATGTCCTGGTAAGAGTGATCCAGAATCCTTTACATTTGCTATTCTTTTTATTCTACTTTCAAGGAAATCTCCAAAGACTGCCATTAATGAGCATGCTGTTAAAATAAAATAAAAAGTGATTCCAGAGAAGGAAGAAAAAATTAAATCGAATTTTATAATTTGTAAATATGCTACTAAATACAATGTAGAACTTGAAATGAATATGCCAGCCATCAAGCCTTCCAATGTTTTTTTTGGGCTTGTAAGTGGGAAAATTTTTTTACTACCATATTTTTTTCCAACATAGTAAGCCCCAGAATCGTTTAGCGCAGATATCATTATTGCGTATAAAAATAAAATTCTATTTTCTTCAAAAATGCTTGCAAAAAAAAGAAAAATAAGAAGAAAAATAAAAAAAGTTATTGAAGGCCAGTATGGTTTTTTTATTAAAAAAAATAATTCGTAAAACGCTAAACCAACAATAAAAAAAATGGTTGTTTTAAAAATTAAGGGTGGTGCTAAAAAAATAATTAATAATAAAGTTATTAGAATTAATAAAGCGGTAATTTCTCGTGTGTACATCTAATTGCCTGTCTTGACTCCAAATTTTCTTTTTCTTTGTGCATACTCATCTAAAGCCTTTTTAAAGTCTCTCTCGTTAAAATCAGGCCAAAGTTTTTTTGAAAAATAAATTTCAGAGTACGCGGCCTGCCAAAGATAAAAGTTACTAATTCTTTGCTCTCCGGCAGACCTAATGATCAAATCTGGATCAGGAATTAACGAAGTGGACAAGTAATTAGCTATTAAGCTTTCGTCTATATTTTTAACTTTGATTTTTCTTTTCAAAATGTCTTTAACAATAGATTTTAAAGCTTGTTCAATGTCCCATCTTCCACCATAGCTTATAGCAATGTTTAAGCTCATTTTTGAAACGTATTTACTTGTTTTTGTTTGCGAGCTTTTTATCTTGTTAATTAAAGNTTTGTCAAAGCGAGAAATCTCGCCAATGAAATTTAATTTAACTTTATTTTTAATTAAGTCAGGAGTTTGCTCATTGATAGCTTCCAAAAAAAGTTTTAGGAGAGCTTTTACCTCTTTTTTTTCTCTTCCCCAATTTTCAGTACTAAAAGCAAAAAGAGTTAAATTTTTTATCTTATTTTCTAAAAAAAATTCAACCGCTAACCGAGCTTTTTTAACTCCTTCTTTGTGGCCATCATTTTTATCTAAGTTATTATTTTCTGCCCATCTCGTGTTTCCATCCATAATTATGGCAACATGGTTTGGAAGCTTTCTCATGGCTTATCTAGAAATCTAGGAGATCCTTTTCTTTTTCCTCTAAAAGAATATCAACTTTTTTTACGAATTCATCAGTTGCTCTCTGAATAAGTTCCTCACCTTTTTTTAAGTCATCTTCTGATATCTCTTTCTCATTTAGATACTCCTTTAACATGCCATTAGCGTCTCTTCTTTGATTTCTGATAGAAACTTTGGAATTCTCAGCTTCAGATTTTGCAACTTTAATAAGTTCCCTCCTAGTTTCTTCTGTTAAGTCAGGAAGAATTACTCTTATAACTTCACCTGAGGTTGAGGGTTGCACTCCTATATCTGAAGATTGGATTGCCTTTTCGATGGGAACAACCATATCTTTCTCCCAAGGAGAAATAGACAAAGTTTTAGCGTTCTCAACGGTTATATTGCTAACTTGCTTCAATGGGGTCGGATTCCCATAATAATCAACTTCGATTGAATCCAACAGAGAAGGGTTTGCCCGGCCAGTCCTAATTCTTTGAAATGTTACTTCCAAAGCAGATATAGTTTTTTTCATGCCATCCTTGGTTTCAGCTTCTATTTCAACAATCATTTTTTTAAATTAATTCTCTAACTGGGCTTGAACTTCTTCAGCAAAATCTTTTTTCTCAACTTCTATTCCCTCCCCTACTTCGTATCTAGTAAAAGACAAAACAGAATTATTATTATTTTTTAAGAGATCGCTCACGTTGAGTGAAGGGTCTTTCACAAATGGTTGATCGATTAAACTGACTTCTGAAAGAAATTTTTTTAGTCTTCCTGAAGTCATTTTTTCAACAATTTCTGGAGGCTTATCTACATCAGAAACTTGTGCCTCGATAATTTCCTTTTCTTTATTAATTATTTCTTCTGATATTTCTTCTGGACTTATAGCCAAAGGGTTAGAAGCAGCAATATGCATTGCTAAATCTTTTCCGAGCTCTTCATTTTCTTGATCAAGAGATACCAGAACTCCAATTTTTTTATTTCCGTGTATATATGAATATACGAAAGGAGATGAAAGATTAAATTTTCTCCTAATTACAATGTTTTCACCAATTTTTTGGACAAGATTTTGCCTTTTTTCTTCTAAAGAATCTGATAATAATTTTTCTAAACTAGCGTCAGGAGAATTAAGACATATTTCTAAAACCTCTCCTGCAAAAGTTAAGAAGTTAGCATCTTTAGCAACAAAATCAGTCTCACAGTTAATTTCTATCAAAATAGAATTGCTTGAATCTTTTGTATTAGACAGAATGATTCCTTCAACAGCAGCTCTTGATGATTTCTTTTCTGCCTTCAAGGCACTATTTTTTCTTAAATTTGTAATAGCTAGATCAGCATCTCCTTCGGCTTCCATTAAAGCTTTTTTGCATTCCATCATGCCTAATCCTGTTTTTTCTCTTAAGTGTTTGACATCTTTAGCGCTAATATTCATTTTTTCCTCTTATTTTTCTTCGGAATCTTTTATTGAATCATCATCTTTAGCAGCTTCTTCTGAAGATGGTTCGGTTGAGATTTCTTCATTTTCATCTTTTGCGGATGAATCTTTAGATTCCTCAATTTCACTTTTTCTTAATATGACGGGTCCGTCCTTTTTAGACCCTAAGCCGGTAGCTCTCGAAGCCCCATCTAAGCAGGCATTTGAAATTATTCTAGCAATTAAAGAAACAGAACGAATAGCATCGTCATTACCTGGAATAACATAATCAACACTATCTGGGTCTGAATTGGTATCTACTAAACCTATAATAGGGATTCCCATTTTTCTAGCTTCAGCTACTGCAATTTTTTCGTTGTTAACATCAATTATAAATAAGGCTTCAGGAAGACCTCCCATGTTTTTTATACCCCCTATCGATCTTTCTAGTTTTTCCATCTCTCGTTTAATTCCAAGAACTTCTTTTTTTGTTAAGTCGTTAAACTTTCCTTCTTCTTCTTGCGTTTTTAAAATTTCTAGGCGCCTAATTGAGGCTCTTACCGTTTTATAATTTGTTAACATTCCTCCCAACCATCTGTAATTTACATATGGCATGTCGCATCTTTCTGCTTCTGATTTTATTACTTTGCTAGCAGCTCTTTTAGTTCCAACGAATAAAATTCTATTGTTTGATGCAGCTAATTGCTTACAAAATTCAACGGAGGGTTTCAGATGCTCTAGAGTCTTTTCTAAATTTATTATGTGGACTTTATTTCTATTACCAAAAATAAAAGGATCCATTTTGGGATTCCAAAATCTTGTTTGATGGCCAAAATGCACGCCTGCTTTCAGCATTTGTTCTATGGAAATATCCATTTTTGCTCCTTTTTAAAGCCTTGCGGCTGGGTTATTCTTCCTCGAAGCTAAGTATTCAACTTCTTTTGAGCAAAAGAAGCACCCAAATACTCAATCTTTTCGAGTGTGTTTTATTCACTTAAAGTGAATTGTGGGCAATTAAACCATAAAAATTAATTTATTCAAAAGGCTTAGAAAATTATTTCTTGCATGGAATAAAGCCCTGGCTTTTGATTAACAATCCATTCAATTGCTTTTATTGCCCCTTTTGCAAAGATTTTTCTATCAAAAGCATTATGGGTAATTATTAACTCATCATTATCTAAAGATATCTTTACCTCATGAGTTCCTACAGAAGATTCATCTCTGATAGATTTAACAACTGTTTTAGCTTTTAGATGCAAATTTTTATCAATAAATTCAGCCAAATCTTTTGCTGTTCCAGAAGGGGAATCTTTTTTTTCTTTATGGTGAGTCTCAGTAATTTCAATTTTATTGATAGATCCATTATTTTTTAAGGGTAATAAAGATTTTTTTAGAAGATTTACTCCTAAACTCAAATTAGGAGCAATTAAGATAGGCAAATCGTTACTATATTTCTTCAAAGAAGATAACTGGTCTTCACTATGACCAGTACTAGCCAATATAAGTGGTAATTCTTTTTTTAAGCAAAATTCAGTTAGATGTCGAAAATTATCTATTGAAGATACATCCAGAACTGCATCAATTTCATAATCGATATTATCGAAATTTGAGATTAATTTTTCTTTGCATTCAATATTTAAAATTGAATTTAATGGTTTGCCTAAATTTGTGTTACTTGATGAGGCATGACCTCCAGCCAAAAAGATACTTTCTGTATTTTCTAACTCTTCAGCAACAACTTTTCCTAATTTTCCTGTAACTCCAGAAATTAAAAGAGAAATGGACATTAAAAACCCTTTAAAAATTCTTTAGCGCTTTTTAACCAAGTATTTTTCATAGGAGTATTTTCGGAACTGCTTAAAGATTCCTTAAACTTTCTAAGTAACGCAGCTTGCTCTTTGTTCAATTTAACAGGTATTTCAACTAACACCCTTACAAGTATATCCCCTTTTGATCCTCCTCTTAAAGGCTTGATCCCTTTTCCATTTAACCTAAATAATTTATGGCTTTGTGTTCCTTCAGGAATTTTAATTTTAACTTTGCCATCAAGCGTTGGGACCTCGATATCACCACCAAGTACAGCATCAGCATAATTGATCGGAACCTCGCAATATAAATGCTTTCCGTCTCTTTCAAAGATTTTGTGTCTTTGGACGTCTACTTGTATGTATAGATCACCATTTCCATGTTTACCAGAATCGCCTTCACCAGATAATCTTATTCTATCTCCGGTATCGACGCCCTCTGGAATTTTTACTGAAAGTGTTTTATTTTTCTTAATGAAGCCTGCTCCGCCACAGACAGAACAATTTGGATCATGTATTTCACCTTCCCCTCTGCAATGTGGACAAGTCTGTTGCATTGAAAAAAACCCTTGTTGCATTCTAACTACTCCTGTGCCGTTACAATGGTTGCAACGATGCCAAGTTCCCGAACATCTCTCACTCGAAGGAATATCAAGATTTATGCTTGTGCCTTTGACGGCATCTTCGAGAGAAACTTCAACACTATAACTTAAGTCAGCTCCTCTCTGAGACCTGCTTCTTGTTCTGGAAGAACCGCCAAAAATATCAGAAAAGATATCTCCAAATATATCGCTAAATCCTTCTGCTGCTCCTTGCGCATTTGAGAAAGAAGGATTTACTCCATCATGTCCAAATTGATCGTAGGCTTGTCGTTTTTGATCGTCCGAAAGAATTTCGTATGCTTCTGATAGTTCTTTAAATTTTTCGGAAGCTGCTTGATCATCTGGATTTCTATCCGGATGATATTTCATAGCTAATTTACGGTAGGCTTTTTTTAGTTCGTCTTTAGACGTATTTTTGTTGACGCCTAGCACCTCATAGTAATCTCTTTTACTCATTTTGATGCTTAGTCAAAAATATAAGAACTATTTTTCTTGTTCTTTGGCTTCTTCTTTTACTTCTTCAAAATCTGCATCTACAGCTGAGTCGTCAGCGGATTCTGATTCCTGGCCTCCTTGATCAGTTGAAGCGTTTTGTTGTTGCTCTGCGTAAAGTCTCTGGGCTAAAGAAGATGAAGCCTCAGCAAGCGCTTTGGTTTTGTCTTCTATTTCTTGTTTATCTTCGCCTTTCATGGCTTCCTCAAGAGAAGTTATCGCTTCTTCAATTTGAGTTTTTTCATTTTCTTCAACTTTATCAGCTGATTCTTCTAAAGTTTTCTTGCAGCTGTGAATTAAAGTATCTGCAGAATTTCTTGCCTGCACCATTTCTTCGAAAATTTTATCTTCTTCAGCATTAGCTTCTGCTTCGGTAACCATTTTTTCTATTTCTTCTTCAGATAAACCACCCGAAGCCTGAATAGTAATAGATTGTTTTTTATCGGTTGCTTTATCTTTAGCTGAAACATTTAAAATTCCATTTGCATCTATATCAAAAGACACCTCAATTTGAGGCATACCTCTTGGCGCAGCTGGAATCCCATCTAAATTGAATAAACCTAACTGTTTATTTTCTTTTGCTTGCTTTCTCTCCCCTTGAACAACGTTTACGGTTACAGCAGTCTGATTATCCTCTGCGGTTGAAAAAATCTGAGATTTGTTGGTTGGAATAGTTGTGTTTTTTTCAATCACAGGCGTCATAACTCCACCCATAGTTTCTATTCCTAAAGTAAGAGGTGTAACATCTAAAAGCAGGATATCTGTTACGTCTCCAGATAAAACAGCTCCCTGGACGGCAGCTCCAACAGCAACTGCTTCATCTGGGTTAATATCTTTTCTTGGCTCTTTGCCAAAAAATTCTTTAACTTTTTCCTGAACCATAGGCATTCTTGTTTGTCCGCCTACTAAAATTACATCATTAATGTCAGAAGTTTTTAACTTTGCATCCTTTAGTGCAATCTCAACTGGCTTTAAGCTTCTAGCAACAAGCGGTTCTACTAAAGCCTCAAGTTTAGATCTAGTTAGCTTAATTAAGAGATGTTTTGGGCCTGATGAATCGGCAGTGATGTAAGGAAGATTAATTTCAGTTTGTTGATTAGACGACAATTCAATTTTAGCTTTTTCTGCTGCTTCTTTTAGTCTTTGAAGAGCAGCCGGATCTGATTTCAAATCGAAATTCTGTTCTTTTTTGAATTCATCAACAAGATGGTCTATTAACGCGAGATCAAAATCTTCTCCACCTAGGAATGTGTCTCCATTAGTAGATAGAACTTCAAACTGTTTTTCGCCGTCAATTTCAGCTAGTTCTATGATAGAAATATCAAATGTTCCTCCTCCGAGATCGAAAACAGCTATCTTTTGGTCTCCCGTTTTTTTATCCAAACCAAATGCTAGAGCAGCAGCGGTAGGCTCATTTATTATTCTTTTAACCTCTAATCCAGCTATTTTTCCTGCATCTTTTGTCGCCTGTCTTTGTGAATCATTAAAATAAGCTGGAACAGTTACCACGGCCTCTTTGACCTCATGTCCTAGGTAATCTTCAGCAGATTTTTTCATTTTCATTAAAATTTGAGCAGAAACTTGTTGAGGAGCTAAACTCTCTCCATTTGCTTTAACCCATGCATCGCCGTTTTTTGCCTTAATAATTTCAAAAGGAGACACTTCTTTATCCTTTGTTACAACTTCATCAGAGAATTTCCTACCAATCAGTCTTTTTATGGCATATAGCGTATTTTCTGGATTTGTTACAGATTGCCTCTTAGCGCTAGAGCCAACTAGTGTTTCACCATCTGTATATGCTACAACGGAGGGAGTAGTTCTCTCACCTTCAGCGTTTTCGATGACTTTGGCGCTGTCACCTTCCATGATAGAAACACATGAATTTGTGGTTCCTAAATCAATACCTATAATCTTAGCCATTTAAATCTCCATAAATATTCTTACAAACACTTATTGAGGGCTAATATATTTTTTTCAAGGATAAATTTTACTTTTTGCTAACTACTACCATTGCTGGCCTTATTACTCTATCTTTAAATTTAAATCCTTTTTGAGTTACTTCAAGGCAAGTATTTGGCGAAACTGCCTTATTTTCTACTACCGATATGGCTTCGTGCTCATCTGGATTAAACTCTTCGTTTTTTGGATCTATTACAGAAATACCATTTTTATCTAAAGCACCCAACATCTCTCTTATTACAAGTTCAATTCCTTCTGAAGGGACACTTTTAGTTTTTTCGTCTTGATGCTCTAAAGTTCTAAAAAGATTATCAATCGACGGAAGAATATCCTTAACAAGAGATTCAGAACCATACAAACGAGCTTTTAAAACTTCATTTTGAGCAGTTCGTCTAACATTTTGAACTTCAGCTTGAGCTCTTAGAACTTTTTCTTCTAAATCTTCTAATGAATTTTCTGCTTTTTCAGTTTCTTCTGAAACAGCCTCTTCCTTTTTTTCTAAATCGTCGTTTTCTTCAGAAGATTGCTTTATTTCTTCATCAGCTGTTTCCTCATTATTGTCTTTTTTATTCATTTTCTTTTTTTGGCTCAACATAGAGGACAAGTTTATGGTCTATCAATTTATAACCATGGGAATCTGCAAGCTTTTCTTGAATGTCCTCGATCATTTGATCGTTGAATTCAATTACTTTTCCAGTCTTTATGCATACCATATGGTCATGATGTTCATCAAAGTCTGGGTTTGAAGCCAGCTCATAAACTGAATGACCTGATTCAAAATTTTGTTTTTCTAGAATCCCTGCTGATTCAAATTGAGTCAGCACTCTGTAAACGGTTGCCAGACCAACTTCGTCACCCGAATCTAAGATTTTTTTATAAACATCATCAGCACTTAAGTGTCTTTCAGGAGATTTATCAAAAATTTCTAATATTCTTACCCTCGGTAAAGTTACTTTTAAGCCTGCATCTCTTAAATTTTTATCTTCGCTCATAAGAATGTATATAATTGAGTCAATTAATCATGATTTGTAGAATTTTACTAAAAACGATTTATATTTCACTATTTATTTTTATTCTAAATGGATGCTCTTTAAATTTCTTCGATAACTTTTACAAAGTTTCAGTCCCTCAGGGAAGCATAGTAACCGATAAAATGATAGAGAAATTAGAAGTTGGTCTCACAGAAGCGCAAGTAAAATATATCATGGGCTCTCCAACATTAAATGATGGCTTAAACCCAGATGTCTGGGTTTATATCGGCACTCTAACTGTCGGAAGTAGTACAGAATATAATAACCATTTTACTCTTTATTTTGAAAATGGCAGATTAACCAAATGGGTTGATCGTTACAAAAACGTAAACTCTAGCAACTAATTTTTCAGGAAAAGAAATAACTTAAAAAAATAGTTCCGATTGATATTGGTGCTACATACTTTAAACAGATAATAAAAAAATTATAAAAGCCACTATTCATTTTTAAATCTTTTTTCATTTTTTCTTTTTCTAAAACCCACCCTACCAATAAACAAATTGCTAAGCCTCCAAAAGGCAACATTATATTGTTTGTTAAAAAATCCATTAGACTTAAAAAATCGAAACCAAAAATGGAAATTTCTTTCCAAATATTGAATGAAAAAATACTGCCCAAACCTAATATCCAAGCGAACAAACCTAAAATTATTACTCCTAATTTTCGAGTGAACATTTTTTGTTCTTCTACCCACGCTGTAAAAGGTTCAATAAGTGATACTGAAGAACTAACTGCTGCAATAGAAATTAAAATAAAGAAAATTGAAGAAAAAATGCTTCCAAAGGGCAAAGAACTAAAAGCAATCGGTAAAGTTTCAAATAATAATCCTGGACCGGAAGAAACTGAAAGAATTGGATTGCTAAACACTATCGGAAAAATAGTTAATCCAGCAAATAACGCAACCGAAGTATCTAAAATTATTATTATGGGAATTGTTTTAGCAATAGGTTGATTTTCAGGCATATAAGCCCCATAGGCCATGATTGCTCCCATACCTATGCTCAAAGTAAAAAATGCCTGACCCATTGCAGCAATAATTACCGAAGTTGAAATTTTAGAAAAATCTGCATCAAATAAGAAATTAAAAGCTCTTAAAAAATCACCTGTAAAAGATGAATAAATGCACAAAAGAATTATTAATAAAAATAAAGTCGGCATTAAAAAGTTAATTGTTTTACCAATCCCATCTATAACTCCTTTACCAACAATAAAGCAGGTTATTCCTAAAAATAACGTATGCCAAAAAATCATTTTCATTGGCGAGCCAACAAATTCACTGAAATAATTTAATGAGTATGAAACAGGATCAACTTCGTTACTTGGCATGAAATTAAAAATGTATGCTGCAGAAATACCAGCGAAAACACTATAGTAGGATAAGATCATCAATCCAGCTATTGCGCCAAGCCAACCCAAAACTTTCCAATAAGAAGACAAATTAAAATCAACAACTACTTTTTTTATGCTGTTTATAGGACTTTTTCGTCCATATCTGCCTAAATAAGTTTCTGCCATCATGACAGGTAACCCAATGAGTAAAATACAAAAGAAGTAAATAAGGACAAAAGCACTTCCGCCGTTAGTTCCGGCCATGTAAGGAAATTTCCAGATATTTCCTAACCCAACTGCAGAACCCGCCGCAGCTAAAATAAAAGTCCAATTACCCTGCCAAATCTTGTTTTGATTCATTCTTTTTTTAGATTTTAAATTAACTAGATATACTAACTTAATGTCTAAAGATAACAAAAGAAACCCTCGTCCTGTGATTGACAACAGGCAAGCTCGATACAACTTTGAGTTACTAGAAAGTTTCGAAGCAGGACTAGCTCTCGAGGGATGGGAAGTTAAAGGTATCAGATCAGGTGAAGTAGATATGAAAGATAGCTACGTTCTAATGAAAGATGGCGAGGCATGGATTTTAGGACTAAAAATATCTCCTCCAAAAGAGGTCACTTTTCAGGTTGATCAAAATAGAACTAAAAAATTACTTTTGACCAAATCAGAATTAGGCAAAATCTTTAGGGCAACTCAAGAAAAAGGATTGACCTGTATTCCAACAAAAATTTTTTGGAAAACAAACTTAGTAAAAATTAACATTTCATTAGGAAAAGGAAAAACTAAATTTGATAAAAGAGAAACTATCAAAAGAAAAGAGTGGGATAGAGAAAAAGCTAAAATAGGAAAACTCTCTAGTAAGTTGAAATAATTTCATTAAAATAGATTTCCGCTTTGGGGGCGAAACGGATTAGACATTTGTTCGAGAACCTTAAGTGCATGCCGAGCAGGTAACAAGCTCGATAAAATAAGTTACAAAACATTTAGTTGGCAATAAAGCAAACTACGCACTAGCTGCATAATTCGGCTAGCTTTTTTAACCCGACACCTATTAGGGTTTAAAAAAGTCATTTAATAGGTTGCTTGAGAAAATTTGTCTGATATTTTCTCAAAAAGATTTTCAGACTGCTTTTAAAAAATCCTGCTCATCGGAGTTTTTAAAAGGAGATTAAAAGATGAAACTAAGCATGTAGATCTGACGGGGATGGATTGATGGACGCGGGTTCGATACCCGCCGCCTCCACCATTAGCATTTGTTAATCTAATAGTTATTTAAGACAATAAATAAGACATCTGGCTTATTTAAGACAAGTATCTTATAATTGATTCATGGATAATAAAGCCATTCAAAATCTTTTGCTCAATAGGACTAAAACAAAAATTATAGAAACAGCTGAAAGATTGTTTGCTGAAAAAGGAATTAATAACGTTTCAACAAGAGAAATAGCTAGGGAAGCTGGTCAAAAAAATCATTCTGCTCTTCATTATCATTTTGGTGACAAAGAAAATCTTCTAGATGCTCTTTTAGATTACAGACTAACGCCTCTCGATAATAAAAGAAAATTTTTATTAGACGAAGTGCTCTCTGTGTCTAAAAACCCTAATTTAAGAGAATTAGTTACTGTTTTAATCACTCCTATGGCTGAAAATGCGTTAGATCCAAAAAGAAAAAATTATATTTTAAAGATTATGGGAGAATTACTGACATCTGCAGACTGGAGAAAAAAATATTCAGTTCGAAGTGATAAGGCACCTACTGCAATAAAAGTTACAAATATGATCTTCAAGATACTGAAAAAAGACTTAGGAGAAGAAATTGCCTTCGAACGACTGCGGTTCATGGCTGGAGCAATAATGGTTACTTTTGCGGAATGGAGTATTTCTAGTTCTAGTCCTGAATGGGCCGAGATTAATAATAAACCTCAAGGTATTTTGGAAAACAAAACAGAAATAAACTTGTCTTTAAGATCTAACGAAGATCGAATTACAAATCTTGCTGATTTCATCATAGGAGCGATTACCTATCAATCAGCTTCTAAAAACAAAAAGACAACAAAACTCAGACAAGTCTGATAGTTTTTGTCTTCAAGATATTGACTTTAAGAAAATAAAACCTCATCATTCGCAACCAATGGCAAACATACAATCAGCAAAGAAAAGAGCGAGACAAGCCTTAACTAGAAATTCTCTTAAGAGTAGTCAGCGAGCAGCTGTTCGAACTGCTATTAAAGGAGTCGAGGAGGCAGTTTCTTCTAAGGATTCTGAACTTGCCAAAACGAACTTTAAATCTACTCAGAAACTAATTGATAAAATGGCCAACAAAAAAGTCATCTCTAAGAATAGTGCTGGTAGACAAAAATCAAGACTTAATAAAGCTATTAAGTCAATCAGTTAACATAATCTTCGTTCCTTGGCCTTTTCCATCCAAGATATCTAAAATTATATTGCTGGTTTTTCCATTGGCAATCCAAACTTCGTTTGTTTCTTTTAAATAATTTTTTGCGGCTTTTANTTTTGTTTCCATTCCTCCCCTACCAAATTCTCCAGGTTTTCCAAATTTAATATCATAGTCATCAAGTTCTTTTATATTAATTTCTTTAATTAGTTTAGTTGCGGCATTTTTTTTAGGATCTTCTTTGTAAATACCATTTTGATCAGTCAAAATTATTAAATAATTTGCTTCAATTAGACATGCAACCTCACCGCTTAATTGATCGTTATCCCCGTGTTGTATTTCTTCTGTTGATACAGAATCGTTTTCGTTTATTATTGGAATAGCTCCTAAACTAAATATATTTTTCAAACTTGTCTTTATATTTTTTGAACGGTTCTCGTCCTTAAAATCGCCATGACTAATCAAAACTTGTGCAGCTAAAAGACCATGAATACGGAATTCATCTTGATAAGCATTAATCAAGCCAATTTGACCTACTGCAGATAGAGCTTGCAATCGATCAATTTCTTTTGGTTTTTCTTTTATTCCCCAAGATTTCATTCCATGTGCTATAGCTCCCGAGGATACAACTGTTACCTCAAACCCTTTTTCAACAAGATCTCTAATTTGGGACGAAATAGATCTAATAAATTGTTTATCTATTGAGTCATTTGAGTCTGTTACCAAGCTCGTACCGATCTTTATGACTATAACTTTGGACATGCTATATTCTAGTCTAATGAAAAAACTTTAGTTCCGATTTCAGATATTAAGTTTTCTAACCCTTTTCCCGTGATTGCAGATATAGAAAATATTTTTTGTTTTTTAAACTCTTCTTTTATCTCTTTTCTTATCATCTCTTCTTTGGATGGATCAAGATCATTTTTATTAATGACAATCCATTGTTCTTTTTGAGCTAACTCAGAACCAAAAAGTTCAAGCTCTTTATTAATATCGTTTATATTTTTAACAATGTTTCTTGCTTCAAAAGATGAAACATCCACTATATGAAGCAAAACTTTTACTCTGGATAAATGTTTTAAAAATTGTATTCCTAATCCTATTCCTTCGGAGGCTCCAGGTATTAATCCAGGTACATCTGCAACAACAAAAGAGTTAAAACCACTTTGAACAACTCCCAAATTTGGACTTAACGTAGTGAAAGGATAATCTGCCACTTTAGGTTTTGCAGAGGATATTTTAGAAATTAAAGTAGATTTTCCGACATTTGGCATTCCTAATAGCCCTACATCTGCTAAAACTTTAAGTTCTAGCTTAATGTTAAATTTTTCTCCTTCGTCTCCGTCTGTTGTTTTTCTTGGAGCTCTGTTGGTAGAAGTTTTAAACCGAGCATTGCCAAAACCTCCCTTTCCTCCTTTTGCTAAAACTATAGTCTGAGTATTTTCAATTAAATCTGCTATTAGCTCATTTGTCTCTTCATCGATTATCAGAGTGCCAACTGGAACTTTTAAGATAGTATTTTCTGCATCTTTNCCATGTTTATTTTTACCTAAACCTTGACTACCATTTTTAGCTTTATATTTTTTTTGGAGTCTAAAATCTTGAAGAGTTGTCAGTGACTCATCTGTTTCAATAATAATGTCTCCACCTGAACCTCCATCGCCTCCATCAGGTCCTCCTTTGGGAATAAATTTTTCTCTTCTGAAACTTAAGCATCCGTTACCACCATTCCCAGCAGTTACTTCTATGGATGCTTCATCTATGAAGCGCACGATATTATTTTATTGATTCTATATTTACAAATTGACGAAGGTTTTTTCCTTTCTTTTCAAAGGAAACCTTCCCATCACATTTTGCAAAGAGCGTATGATCTTTCCCAACTCCAACGTTAGTGCCTGGATGAAATTTTGTTCCCCTCTGCCTAACGATAATAGATCCCGCTGACACAGTTTGTCCACCGTAAGCTTTAACGCCTAAAAACTTAGGATTAGAGTCTCTTCCATTTCTGGTGCTTCCACCTGCTTTTTTATGTGCCATTATTTAGTCTCTATTGATTTGATTTCTACTTTGGATAAATTTTGCCTGTGACCCTGTTTTTTTCTCCAATCTTTACGTCTTTTCATTTTAATAATTGTTATTTTAGGTGCTTTTAGATGATTTATAACTTTTCCAATAACTTTTGCGCCTTCTAACAAGGGTCTTCCAACCTGAAGATTTCCTTCTTTATTAACAGCTAATACCTCAGAAAACTCAACATTTGAACCCTCCTCAGCATCAATTTTTTCTATTGTGATGATCTCTCCTTCAGCCACTTTATGCTGTTTACCACCACTTTTAATCACTGCGTACATTTTAAATTTTCTTAAAAGATGGGCATCTTATCTAATAAACTCTCTGCTCGCAATCTTTTCAAATGCTGTAATATATCGCTATGGGAGAGACAATTTTTAAGCCAGCACAGAGTTATTCTAAAGAAGATTTAATAAAATGCTCTAAAGGGGAATTATTTGGACCATCGAATGGCAAATTACCAAATAATGAAATGCTGATGATGGATAGAATTACTGAAGTAAACTCTACCTTAGGAACTTTTGAGAACGGTCAAATAAAGGGCGAGCTCGATATAACTCCTGATTTATGGTTTTTTGATTGTCACTTTACCGGCGATCCCGTTATGCCTGGATGCTTGGGTTTGGACGCGATGTGGCAGTTGCTTGGTTTCTACCTATTATGGGAAGGAAATTCTGGAATTGGCAGAGCTCTAGGAGCTGGAGAGGTAAAATTTTTTGGACAAGTTCTGCAAAAAGCTAATTTAGTTGAGTACGAAATAGATATTAAAAAAATAAGGAAACAAAATTTGGTGGTTGGTTTTGCCGATGGTTCAATGAAAGTAGATGGCAAAGAAATTTACACAGCTAAGAACCTTAAAGTTGGTTTATTCAAAGATCCATCTGGTTTTTAAAATAATGGAATTAAAAAGAGCAGTCATAACCGGTCTGGGAGCCATTTCTCCGATAGGAACTGGAATTAATGAAATAAACACTTCTCTGTTAAATGGAAAATCTGGGATTTCTATAAACACTGAATATAAAGAAATGGGGATGAAAAGTGAAATTTCGGGTTCCATTAATCTAAACCTATCCGAATTAATTGACAGAAAGATGTTCAGATTTATGGGTGAGACAGCTGCATATTCTTATCTAAGCGCTCAAGAAGCAATTAAAGATGCGGGTATTTCAGTGGATATGTTTAATTCTGACCGCATAGGGATAATTGCTGGTTCTGGAGGTGCTTCTTCAAGAAGTCAAGTGGAAGCTGCAGATATAGCCAGAGAAAAAGGAATTAAAAGAATTGGACCTTATAGAGTTACACAAACGATGGGCAGTACTGTTTCGGCATGCTTAGCAACTTTTCTGGGAATAAGAGGTATAAATTATTCGATCTCTTCTGCATGTTCCACTAGTGCTCATTGTATTGGTTCAGCATGGGAACAGATACAATTAGGAAAACAAGACATAGTTCTAGCAGGTGGAGGAGAAGACGAACATTGGACACAGTCTGCTCTTTTTGACGCTATGGGGGCATTATCAAGTAAATATAATTCGCACCCAGAGGAAGCATCAAGACCATTTGACAAAGAAAGAGATGGTTTTGTTATTTCTGCTGGTGGCGGAATTATTATTTTAGAAGAATTGGAGCACGCAAAAAAAAGAGGAGCAAAAATTTATGGTGAAATAGTTGGTTACTCGGCTACTTCAGATGGTGAAGACATGGTATCTCCCTCTGGATCTGGTGCAACTAATTGTATGAGACAAGCATTGCAAATGAGTAAACTAAATACTGTAGATTATTTAAATGCCCATGGCACATCCACTCCTACTGGAGATCCAATAGAATTAAATGCAATCAAGAAAGTATTTGATGAAAAGCCAATTATTGGCTCAACTAAATCACAAACTGGCCACGCCTTAGGAGCGGCTGGAGTATTGGAATGCATTTATAGTATCTTAATGTTAAAAGACAAATTCATTGCTGAATCTTTAAACCTTATAGACCCTATAGACGAAGCAAAAGATCTTGTATTGGCAAATCAATTAATTGAAAAAAAGGATTTTTCTTCCTTCATGTCTAACAGTTTTGGATTTGGTGGAACCAATGCAAGTATTGTAGTAAAGAAATTTGATTAACTAAAAAGGAATTTCATCATCCAAAGGAGTTTGATCCATTGAAGCTTCTTCTGTAGAGTTTGATTGCGTTTCGCTGCTGTTTCTACTTCCTAACATTTGCATATCTCTTGCAACAATTTGAGTAGAAAACTTCTTTTCTCCGGTATTTTTGTCTTCATAACTATTTGTTTGCAGTTGTCCTTCAATGTAAACAGAAGAACCTTTTTTTAGATACTGACCTACTACTTCGGCCATTCTTCTAAAGAACACAACTCTATGCCATTCTGTTTTTTGTTGTTCTTCTCCAGTGTTTTTATCTTTCCAACTGTCGGAAGTAGCAATGGATATGGTTGCTACAGCATCGCCGCCTGCTGTTGTTCTTAATTCTGGATCCGCTCCTAAATTACCAAGTAATATAACTTTATTAATTCCACTTCTTGCCATAATGTTTTCTCTTAAAAGGTGTTATTGTTTATTATATTTGATATTAGTCTAAATCATAACAATTCGTAAATGAAATATATAAGTGTTAAAGGAGCTCGCCAGCATAATTTAAAAAATATTGACATATCAATACCGAGGGACGAATTAACTGTGATCACAGGTTTGTCTGGTTCTGGAAAATCTTCTTTGGCATTTGACACTCTATATGCTGAAGGCCAAAGAAGATATGTTGAATCATTATCGGCTTATGCAAGACAATTTCTTTCCGTCATGGATAAACCAGACGTTGATACAGTAGAGGGTCTTTCTCCTGCTATATCCATTGAACAAAAATCTACCTCTCATAATCCAAGGTCTACTGTAGGAACTGTTACTGAAATTTACGATTATCTTAGATTGCTTTTTGCAAGAACAGGAACACCCAAGTGTCCTGATCATAATGTTTCATTAGAAGGTCAGAGTTTAGATCAAATAACTGAAATAACGTTTAAAAAATTTCTAAATAAAAGAGTTCTTATTCTCTCACCTATATTCAAAGAGCAAAAAGGAGAACACCTAAATTTATTTTCCGACCTAAAAGCCAAGGGTTATGTCAGATTAAGAATAAATAGCCAAATTTATGATATTTCTGAGCTTCCGAAGTTGGATAAAAATAAAAAACATAATATTGAAGTTGTTGTCGATAGACTTTCAATAAAAAAAGATAATCAAAGTAGAATGGTTCAATCAATTGAGACTGCTCTTACTGAATCAAATGGCTTAGTTGAGTTTCTGTCTGTAGATGAAAATTCAGAAATTTTAACCTTTTCTACTAAAATGGCTTGTCCAGTTTGTGGTTATAGCATTCCCGAACTTGAGCCGAGGTTATTTTCTTTCAATAGTCCAGCGGGTGCTTGTAAGTCTTGTGATGGTTTGGGTTTTAAAGCAGAAATAGATCTTAAAAAGGTAATTTCACGACCAGAGTTGAGTTTAAATCAAGGCGCCGTAAGGGGATGGGACGCGAGTCATATGTATAGGCATTATCTATTAAGATGTGTAAGCAATCATTTTGATTTTTCTTTAGATTCGCCGTTCGAAGAACTACCTGAAAAAATTAAAGAAATGGTTCTTTACGGAAGCGCTCCTGAAGATGTAGATTTTAGTTACACCTCTAAAAGGGGAAGAAGAATAGAAATAATCCGTCCCTTTGAAGGAATAGTTAATAACATTAATAGAAAATATTCTAATTCTGATTCCCCTTTAATAAGAGAAGACATGTCCAAGTTTATGACACATCGTCCTTGTTCTTCTTGCGATGGCTCAAGACTTAATGAATCTGCAAGAAATGTTTTTATAAATGAAATTTCTTTACCTGAAATTTCAGAAATGACTATTGAAGAGGCTTATGAATTTTTCGAAAAATTAAATCTAAAAGGAGCAAAAGGCAAAATTGCTGAAAAAATTGTTAAAGAAATCAAAGAACGTCTCAAATTTTTAATTGATGTTGGTCTTAATTATCTTAATATCTCTAGAAGTGCCGAATCATTAAGTGGTGGAGAGGCACAAAGAATTAGACTTGCTAGCCAAATAGGGGCTGGATTGGTTGGTGTTACATATATTTTGGATGAGCCTTCTATTGGTCTTCATCAAAGAGATAATTCTAAATTACTGTCAACTCTAAAAAGGCTCAAAGATCTTGGAAATACTGTAATCGTGGTTGAACATGATAAAGAAACTATTGAGAATGCCGATCACATCATTGATATTGGGCCAGGAGCTGGAGAGCATGGCGGTAAAGTTTGTTTCTCGGGGAACTATAAAAAATTACTATCAAATAAATCTTCTCTGACAGGTCAATACCTAGCGGGGACAAAAAAAATATCTGTCGAAAAATCTAGCTCCAATGTACTGGATAAAAGTATAGGTATTTCTCAATGTTCCGGGAATAATCTAAAAAATGTAGATTTAAAAATACCATTAGGAAAAATGGTTTGCATTACGGGAGTTTCTGGCTCAGGTAAATCGACTCTTATTAATCAAACTTTATATCCAGCATTAATGAATACACTTCATTCTTCCGATAGAACGGTTAAACCTTTCAAAAAACTATCAGGTATTGAAAACATAGATAAGGTTATAGATATAAGTCAAAGCCCTATTGGGCGAACACCTAGATCAAATCCAGTAACATACACAGGAATTTTTACCCCTATAAGAGAACTTTTTTCAGAAACTCAAGATGCCAGAGCTAAAGGTTATAAACCTGGGAGATTTAGCTTTAACGTGAAAGGAGGCAGATGCGAAGCTTGTGAGGGAGATGGAGTTATCAAAGTTGAAATGCACTTTTTACCTGATGTTTACGTCAAATGCGATGTATGTGAAGGAAAAAGATACAACAAGGAAACCTTATCAGTAAAATATAAAGGAAAAAATATTTCTGAAGTTTTAAATATGACGGTAGAACAAGCACTAACTTTTTTTGATGCTGTCCCTATTATCAAAAAAAAGTTAACTACTCTCAATGATGTTGGATTGGGATATATAAGGTTAGGTCAGCCTGCAACTACTTTATCTGGAGGTGAGGCTCAGCGTGTGAAACTTGCAAAAGAACTTTCCAAAACTGCTACAGGAAGAACTTTATACCTTTTGGATGAACCGACTACTGGACTACATTTTCATGATGTTTCCCTGCTACTAAATGTTTTACATAGACTAAAATCTCAGGGTAATACTGTAGTTATTATTGAACACAACTTAGATGTTATAAAAAATTCTGACTGGATTATTGATATAGGGCCCGAAGGTGGAAAAAACGGAGGAAAGATAATTGCGGAAGGTCCTCCCGAAAAAATCGTAAAAGAAAAGAAATCTTTTACAGGTATTTTTCTAAAAGATTATTAAGCAGACTTTTCAGATTCTACTTCTTCTGGCAGCACAGAATCTTCACTCTTGGAAACCATCTCTATTAAGGCCATTGGTGCTGAATCCCCAGGTCTATAGCCCATTTTTATAATTCTTAAATAACCCCCAGGTCTTTCTTTGAATCTTGGACCTAAATCAGAAAATAATTTTCCTACAGCATTTTTATTTCTTAGGATAGAAAAGGCTCTTCTTCTGTTGGAGACAGAATCAACTTTAGAGAGAGTTATTAACGGTTCTAAAAAACCTCTTAGTTCTTTGGCTTTTGATAAAGTAGTTTTTATTGCCTCATGTTCTATTAAAGAAATAGACAAGTTTTTAAATAACGCAGATCTAGTTGCGCTATTTCTTCCAAACTTTCTTCCTGTTTTAAGATGTCTCATTATCCTTCTATATTTGATGGAGGCCAATTATCAAGTTCAAGACCAAGTGATAGACCTCTAGCAGCTAAAATATCTTTAATTTCATTTAAAGACTTTCTTCCTAAATTCGGTGTCTTCAATAGATCAGATTCTTTTCGGGTTACTAAATCACCAATATAATAGATTTTCTCCACCTTCAAACAGTTTGCTGATCTCACTGTAAGCTCTAGTTCGTCTACTGGTCTTAACATTATGGGATCAACTGGTGGAGTTTCGTCTTCCTCTTCCTCTTCTGTTTCAAATCCAAGTTCTGCAAAAGCCATTAGTTGTCTTTGTAAAATAGTCGCTGCAAGTCTTAATATTTCTTCAGGATCAATTGTTCCATTTGTTTTTACATCTAAGGTTAACTTATCCAGATCCGTTCTATTTTCTACCCTAGTATTTTCGACAGCATAAGAAACTGTCTGTATTGGACAGTAAGAAGCATCTATTTTTAATAATCCTATTTCTTTATTTTCTCCGTCGACATTTTCTTTAATATCTACCGGATCATAACCTCTTCCTTTTCTTACTTTAACAGTCATATTTATCTTTCCATCATCAGCAAGAGTAGCAATTTTATGCTTGGAATTAATTACTTCTACTCCAGCGGGAAGTTCAAAATCACCTGCAACTAAATCTCCGGAACCACTTTTTTCAACACTTAACTCTACTTCTTCTTGATCGAACATTCTTACGCTCATTCCTTTCAAATTAAGTAAAATATTAATTACATCCTCTTTAATTCCATCTATTGACGAATACTCATGAAGAACTCCATCTATCTTCGCTTCAACTACTGCTGATCCAGGAGTAGAGGATAAAATTATTCTCCTAAGAGCATTTCCTAAAGTATGTCCAAATCCTCTTTCAAGAGGTTCAAGAATAATCTTTGAATGATTAGTATCTATTTCTTCTACGATAATTTCTTTGGGTGTTAGAAAATCTTTTATTGCGTCAAAGTTATCTGTCATATATCTATCCTCTTTAATTTATTAAACTTATCTTGAGTAAAGCTCAACAATATAGTTTTCGTTAATTTCGTTACTTAATAGATCCCTAGTAGGATAACTATCATAAGTACCTGAAAATTCTTTGTGATTTACCGAAATCCAGTCGCAATCTTCTCTTGTAGCAAATAACTCGATTGCTTGATTAATTCTTTTTTGATTTTTTCCTTTTGAAGAAATTGAAATATTATCTCCTTCTGACACTTGATAAGAAGGAATATTCACATTGATTCCATTAACCAATATTGTTTTATGATTCACTAATTGTCTAGCTTCTGCCCTTGTAGCTGCAAAGCCCATTCTATAAACTAAATTATCTAACCTAGATTCCAAAGAAACCAATAAGTTTATTCCTGTCTCTCCCTTTTTTCTGGCTGCTTGTTTGTAATAGTTTCTAAACTGTTTTTCAAGCACTCCGTACATTCTTTTGACCTTTTGTTTTTCTCTTAACTGAGTACCGAAATCAGACAACCTTACTCTTCTTGCGCCATGAACTCCTGGTGGGTTTTCAGATCTCGCCTTTGATTCGTAAGATCTATAACCACTTTTTAACAGTAAGTCTGTACCTTCTCTTCTTGATAATTTATTTTTTGGTCCTGTGTATTTTGCCATTTTATACTCTTCTTTTTTTCGGAGGCCTGCAGCCATTATGAGGAATTGGAGTAACATCTGATATTTTTGTAACTTTCAATCCGCAACTATTTAAAGCTCTCACAGCTGATTCTCTGCCTGAGCCAGGTCCAGAAACTTCTACTTCTACAGAAGTTAAACCTAGTGATAGAGCTTTTTGTCCAGCTTTATCAGCTGCAATTTGAGCCGCGAAGGGGGTGCTTTTTCTTGAGCCTTTGAAACCATTAGCTCCAGCGCTTGACCAAGCAATAGTATTACCTTGTTTATCCGTTATATTGATAATTGTATTGTTAAAAGTCGCTAAAATATGAGCAACTCCATCGCTAAAAGTCCTTTGAGCTTTTTTTCCTTTATTTTGTTCTGTCATTTTATCTTCTTATTGGTTTTCTTGGTCCTTTTCTTGTTCTTGCATTTGTTTTGGTTCTTTGGCCCCTTACCGGAAGTCTTTTTCTATGTCTAATTCCTCTATTTGTTCCCAAGTCCATTAATCTTTTGATATTTGTACTAATATCTCTTCTTAAATCTCCTTCTACCTCATACTCAGCAACAGCTTTTCTTAATTTTTCTAAATCAGCTTCGTCTAATGATCCAATTTTTGTGTCATGAGCTATTCCGGTTTCAGAGCAAATTTTAAGAGCCCTTGTTCTGCCTATTCCAAAAATATGGGTTAACGAAATCCATGCTTGTTTTTTATCTGGAATATTTACTCCTGCTACCCTAGCCATTAGCCTTGCCTCTGTTTATGTTTTGGATCAGTGGGACAGATAACATATAAGACACCACGTCTTTTAACATGTTTACAGTCTTTACAAATCTTTTTTACCGAAGCTCTTACCTTCATAATTTTTACCTTTGATAACCTTTCAAATTAGCTTTTTTCATTAGTGATTGATATTGACTAGATAAAAGATGTGATTGTACCTGAGCCATGAAGTCCATTACCACTACTACTGCAATTAATAATGATGTTCCTCCTAAGTAGAAAGGAACATTTGCTGAAGCTATTAAAAACTGCGGCGCTAAACAAACTATCACCATATAAATCGATCCCCAAATTGTTAATCTAGACATAACATTATCAATGTAGTCGACAGTATGATCTCCCGGTCTTATTCCAGGAAGAAAACCGCCTGATTTTTTTAAATTGTCTGCAATGTCCTTAGCCGGAAATTGAATTGCAGTATAAAAAAAACAGAAGTACGCTATTAGAATTGCAAAAACGATCGAATATAACGGCTGGCCTGGACTCAAAGCCAATGATATCTCTTGCAACCAACTAAATCCCTCTGCCTGTCCAAACCATGTGCTTAATGAAGCAGGAAATAACACCAAGCTACTCGCAAATATCGCTGGAATGACGCCTGCCATGTTTACTTTTAGAGGAAGATGAGAAGCTTGACTCATGCTCATTTGATTTGGAGCTCTTCTTGCATAATTTACACTTACCCTTCTTTGCGCTCTCTCAACCCAAACAATAAAAGCGATAGCTACCAAGGCGAAAAGACCAATTAATAAAAGGAGAATAAGGCTTATCTCTCCCTGTCTAGCTGATTCAAAGGATTGACCGATAGCTCCAGGAAGACCAGATACAATACTTGCAAATATTATCAAAGAAATACCATTACCAATTCCTCTTTCATTGACTTGCTCACCCAACCAAACTAAAAACATCGTTCCTGTAACAAAAGAAACTATTGCCGTGAAGATAAAGCCATATCCTGGCTCTACGGCGAGGCCTTGAGACGAAAGCGCAATTGCAAATCCAGAAGATTGAAAGATTGCCAAAACAAGTGTTCCTAGTCTAACGTAACTAGTACGTTTTCTTCTTCCAACTTCGCCTTCTTGCCTAAATAATTTTTTCAAACTCGGTGTTGTTGCCTCAAGAAGATTCATGACAATTGCCGCGGTTATATAGGGTATAACATTAAGTGCCATAATACTCATTCTTTCTAAAGCTCCACCTGAGAACATATTAAAAAGCCCTAATAGAGTGCCTTGATTTTGGTCGAATAAAGATGAAATCTTTAAAGGGTCTATTCCTGGAACAGGGATATGAGTTCCTATTCTATAAATAATTATAGCCAGTAAAACAAACCTTAATCTTGACCACAATTCTTTCAGGCCGTCTGATTTAATTGCCGGAGAAGCCATTAGTTTATTTCCCCTCCTAATTTAATGATTAAGTCTGCAACAGATTTTGAAGTTTTGATTCCTTTAAGCTTGATTGCTTTAGTAAGTTCACCGCCATTAACTACTTTTACATCTTTAATTTTTTTTGAAATAATCTTTTTGGTTTTTAATAAATCGATGTCAATTAACTCTTCATTAATTTTTTCTAAATCTCTTAATTTGATATGACATTTATAATCAGATGCTTTTGAGGTAAATCCAAACTTTGGAAGTCTTTGTTGAATTGGCATTTGACCGCCTTCAAAACCTGGACGCACTCTCCCTCCTGACCTAGCTTTTTGTCCTTTATGGCCTTTTCCAGATGTTTTTCCAACTCCAGAACCAGGTCCTCTTCCAACTCTTTTTGGAGACTTATTGCTGGATATTGATGTTAACTCATTAAGTTTCATTTTAATTTTCGATTATCTCCACTAAGTGTTTCACCTTATTGATCATCCCTCTATTTGCAGGAGTATCAATAACGTCCACTACATGATTTATTTTTTTCAAGCCTAAGCCCTTTACAGATTTTCGATGTATCTCTCTGGAACCAGACAGACCTCTAATTTGCTTAACTGAAATTGTTTTTAATTCATTACTCATTATTATGACCTTCTTAAAGTAACTTGTTCAGGAGACTCTATGCTTGCTAANCCTTTGAAAGTAGCTCTAACTACGTTAATAGGATTGGTAGATCCGTAAGACTTTGCCAAGACATCTTTCACACCGGCTAATTCAAGAACTGCACGCATAGCTCCGCCTGCAATAATTCCAGTTCCAGGAGCTGCAGGCTGCATATAAACTATCGCGGATCCATGCCTTGCTTTAACTGAATAGTGAATTGTGGAGCCGTTTAGTTCGATGTTTGTGGTATTTCTTCGAGCATTTTCTAAAGCTTTTTGAATTGCAGTAGGCACTTCTCTAGCTTTTCCTCTACCGAAACCAACTTTTCCCTTGCCATCGCCTACCACTGTCAAAGCCGTGAATCCAAATATCCTTCCACCCTTCACAACTTTGGCTACTCGATTAACTCCAACTAATTTTTCTTCTAAAGCTTCACCGGATTGCTGTTCGTAATTTTCTTTCATAATTTTTCCTAAAATTCTAAGCCCGCTGTCCTAGCAGCCTCTGCCAAAGCTTTAACTCTTCCATGATACTTATATCCTGATCTATCAAATGCTACTTTTTTAATTCCAATTGCAAGACCTTTTTCTGCTATCGAGGTTCCTACCTTTCCTGCGGCATCAGAATTAGATCCAGACTTTAATTTTAATTCTTTATCTAAAGTTGAAGCTTGAGCAATAATTTCACTCCCATCTGGAGAAAAGATTTGTGCATAAATATGTTGGCTACTTCTAAAAACAGATAGTCTATTCGTAGAAAGATCTTTGCTCTTTGATCTCAACTTTTTTGCTCTTCTGTTTCTTGCAGTAATTTTATTAATCATTTTCTTTAAGCTTTTTTAGACTCTTTTCTAATAATTCTTTCGTCTGCATATTTAATTCCTTTTCCTTTATATGGTTCTGGGGGTCTAAAAGACCTTATTTTTGATGCAGCATCTCCAAGCAATTGTTTATCTACTGAAGACAAAACTAATTCTGTATTTGATGGAGCTTCGGCAGAAACTCCCTCGGGCAATTTATATATTACGGGATGAGAGAAACCTAAAGACATCTCTAATGAATCTCCACTGACTTTCACCCTGTATCCCACTCCATTAATTTCTAGCTTTTTTTGAAAGCCTTGAGATACTCCAATCATTCTATTAATAGCTAAAGCCCTCATAGTGCTTGCTAGAGCAATTGATTCCTTAGTTTTATTTTTAGGATTGAATAAAATATTCTCATCTGTGGCTTCCACGTTAACTTGATCGTTCACTACTAACTCCATTGAGCCCTTCTGTCCAGAAAAAGAAAGAACTTGGCCATTAAGTTCAGCCTTAACGCCTTCTGAAATTTGTATTGGTCTATTTATATTTCTTGCCATAATTAAAAAATAGTACAGATAAGCTCTCCACCAATGTTGTGTGACTTGGCTTGTTTATCAGTTATTACTCCCTTACTGGTAGTTAAAATTGCCACTCCCAAGCCTCCCTTAACCTCAGGTATATCTTTACTTCCAAAATATCTTCTGAGTCCTGGTTTGCTCTCTCTTTGAAATTCTTTTATAACCGGCTTATCTTCAAAATACTTAAGGGTCACTTCAATATTTTTCTTTGAATCTGCTTCTATGACCTCAACTTTTTTTATGAAGCCTTCGTCAGATAAAACCTCACATATAGCTTTTTTAAGCTTTGAAGAAGCGAAAGAAACTTTCGAATGCCCTCTGGCTTGTGCATTCTTTATTCTTAAAATCATATCCGAAATAGGATCTTGCATACTCATATGATCTCCTTACCAACTTGCCTTCACTAATCCAGGAACGTCTCCCTTCATAGCAAGCTCTCTTAACTTGTTTCTCGATAACCCAAATTTTCTGTAAACAGCATGAGGTCGTCCTGTGATTTGGCATCTTCTTTGAAGCCTTACTGGGCTTGCATCTCTCGGAAGCTTTTGCAATTTTAATCTTGCTACTTGTTTCTCTTCTTCAGATTTTTTTGTATCTGATAAAACAGCTTTCAGTGCAGCTCTTTTGGCAGCATATTTTTTGACTGTTTTTATTCTCTTTTGCTCTCTAGCAATCATAGATTCTTTAGCCATGTTTCCTCACGTTTTAAAAGGAAATTTTAAAGCACTCAAAAGCTTAAAACCTTCCTCATTATTAGTTGCTGTTGTTGTTATGCACACATCTAAGCCCCTTATCTTGTCAACTTTGTCATAGTCAATTTCAGGAAAAATAATGTGTTCTTTTATTCCAATTGTGTAATTGCCTCTTCCATCGAAAGACTTTGGATTTAGCCCTCTAAAATCTCTTTCCCTAGGAATAGCAACACTTAAAAGGCGATCTAAAAAATCAAACATCATTTTTCCTCTTAGAGTAACTTTGCAGCCAATGGTAAAACCTTCTCTTAATTTAAAGCTTGCAACGGATTTTCTTGCGTTGGTCTTAATTGGCTGTTGGCCAGAAATCAATTTAAGATCTTCCATGGCATTTTCAATCACTTTTCTATCATTTATAGCCTCAGCTCCTAAACCCATGTTTAAAGTTACTTTTGAGATTTTAGGAACCGCCATGGGAGATTTAAGCCCCAGTTCTGTCATTAAAGATGGAACTGCCTCCTGATAAGCTGTATTGATTATTGAATCATTCATTTAATTTCTTTTCCGTCTGATTTAAAGATTCTTTTTTTTAATTTTTCGGTAACTTCTATTTTCACTTTATCTGCTTTTTTGGTTTTTTTATTGTAAATAGCAATATTAGAAATATGGATAGGAGATTCTTTTTCGATAATTCCTCCTTGAATGTTTGCTTGAGGATTTGGCTTTTGATGTTTTTTTACAATTTTTATACCCGAAATCTCACATTTATCGTTTGCTAAAAACTTTGTAATAGTTCCAGTTTTTCCCTTGTCTTTTCCAGAAATAACAATCACTTCATCACCAGTTCTTAACTTATTCATCATATTACCTCTGGAGCCAAAGAGATTATTTTCATAAAATCTTTACTCCTTAATTCTCGAGAAACTGGCCCAAATATTCTTGTACCTATTGGTTGCCTTTGGGTGTTAATAAGCACTGCAGCATTATCATCAAATCTTATGCTTGAACCGTCTTCTCTTTTTATATCTTTTCTCGTCCTGACAACCACGGCGTCTGCTACTGTTCCTTTCTTAACTTTTCCAGTCGGAATTGCCTCTTTAATTGCTACTTTAATTACATCTCCAACATGTGCGTAACGTCTTTTTGAACCGCCAAGGACTTTAATACACATTACTCTTCTGGCGCCACTATTGTCAGCGATAGTGAGTATAGATTGTTCTTGAATCATTCGGATGCACCTTCATATTTCTTAATAACTTCAACTAGTTCCCAAGATTTGTTTTTTGAAATAGGCTTAGTTTCTTTAATTTTCACCTTATCCCCGACTGATGAAACATTTTCTTCATCATGGAAGCTAATTTTTGTTGAACGTTTCATTATTTTTCCCAATAACTCATGTTTAACCGTCCTTTGAATGAGAGCAACTCTAGATTTATCTCCAGAAAGGCTAATAACCGAACCTACTTTTGTTCTTTTTAAATTATCAGTCATTTGTTTCTATTTTCATGTTGATTTTTGTTTTTAATCTAGCTATATCTTTTTTTGTTTCAGAAATTTTGTGCGTTTCTTTCAAAGCCATGGAAGCGTGCTTAAGCCTCAAATCAAGAAGATCTTGATTTAATTTTTCCAATTCACTTACTTTAGTCTTGCCCTTTTTTTTAGCCATTAAACTGTTTTTCTCACAATAAATTTAGTTTCTACTGGAAGTTTAGAAGCAGCCAATCTGAAAGCTTCCATTGCAATTTCTTCGTCTACGCCTTCCATTTCATATAAAATCTTTCCGGGCTTTATTGGACACACATAATACTCCACGTTTCCCTTACCCTTCCCTTGTCTAACTTCTAAAGGTTTTTTTGTTATCGGTTTGTCTGGAAAAATTCTAATCCAAATCTGAGCTCCCCTTTTTACATATCTGGTCATTGCTCTTCGAGCTGCTTCAATTTGTCGTGACGTTATATGTCCTCTAGAAGTAGCTTTAAGGCCATATGTTCCAAAGTCTAAAGTATTTGCTCTATTTGAAAGTCCGGTATTCCTTCCTTTCATTTGCTTTCTATATTTTGTTCTTTTGGGCTGAAACATCTTTAATCCGTAATTTGTTTATTTTTTTTGGGGCTAACCTCTCCTCGAAATATCCAAACCTTAACTCCAATAATTCCATAAGTAGTGTTAGCTTCAGCAACTCCATAATCTATGTCAGCTTTTAGAGTTTGTAGAGGTACTCTTCCCTCTTTATGCCATTCTGCCCGAGCTATCTCTGCGCCTCCTAATCTTCCTGCCACTCTAACTTTAACTCCAAGCGCTCCTTGTCTAGTACAATTTTGAGCAGCTCTTTTTATAACTCTTCTAAACATGGCTCTTTTTTCTAGCTGAACAGCTATATTTGCCGCCACTAATTGCGCATCAAGATCAGGTTTTCTTATTTCTTTAATATTTAAACTTACAGGAACTCCCATTATATTAGTAAGCCTGTTTCTCAATTTATCTATATCTTCTCCTTTTTTACCGATGATCATTCCGGGTCTGGATGTGTGGATTGATACCTTAGCACTTTCAGAAGGTCTTTCTATTTCTATTTTACTTACGAAGGAACTATCTAATTCTTTCTTCAAGAACTCTCTTACTGCAAAATCGTTTAAAAGAAGTTCTTGATATTTTCCTTTTTCAGCATACCAGGTTGAGTTATGGTCCCTAGAAATACCTAATCTAAAACCAACTGGATTAACTTTTTGTCCCATTTAATTACCTACGTTTTCTAAAGTTATATTTACGTGACAGTTTCTTTTTTGAATTCTATCGGCTCTGCCCCTGGCTCTAGGTTGAATTCTTTTAAATAAAAGAGCTTCATCAACTGTTATCCTAGAAATAAATAAGTTATCAACATCCAGTCCTTTGTTATGTTCTGCATTAGCAATCGCAGAATCTAAAAGTTTTTTTACATTTCTAGCAGACGCTTTCTTACTAAATTTCAAAATTTCAAGAGCTTCTCCGACCTGCTTTCCTCTAATTTGATCAGCGATCAATCTAACTTTAAAGCCAGAAATCGGAAGTCTACTAAGTTTTGCTGTAACCTGTTCCATCTTAAGTCTTCCTGTCTCCTGAATGAATTTTAAAAGTCCTTGTTAACACAAATTCTCCTAATTTATGTCCAACCATATCTTCTTTGATTGAAATTGGTACGTGAACTCTTCCGTTATGTACAGAAATTGTTAATCCCACCATTTCTGGTAAAACCATAGATCTTCTTGACCAAGTTTTTATAGGTTTTTTATCATTAGTTGATGAAGCTTTCACGACTTTATCCATTAAATGATGATCTACGAATGGTCCTTTCTTGATTGATCTTGGCATTATTTTTTCCTTCTTCTAATAATTAAAGAGTCTGTCCTTTTATTGCTTCTTGTCCTATAACCTTTAGTCGGTGTACCCCAAGGAGAGACCGGATGCCTACCTCCAGAAGTTCTTCCTTCTCCGCCTCCATGAGGGTGATCTATAGGATTCATAGCCACACCTCTGACAGTGGGCCTAACTCCAACCCATCTTTTGGCACCAGCTTTCCCAAACGATTTTAAAGAATGCTCTTGATTGGAAACTTCTCCAATAGTAGCTCTACAAGAAGTGAGTACTTTTCTAAACTCTCCACTTTTTAATCTGATAGATGCATACCCGTCCTCTTTAGCGACATATTGAACAGAAGTTCCAGCACTTCTAGCTAATTGTGCTCCTTTCAGAGGCTTAAGCTCAACACAATGTACTGTAGTTCCGACAGGAATATCATTTAACTCTAAAGTATTACCAACACTAATTTCTGCATCAGCACCTGAAACGACTTTAGATCCCTCTTTCAATCCCTTTGGCGCGATGATGTATTTTCTTTCTCCATCTTCATAAAGAACCAACGCTATAAAGGCTGAGCGGTTCGGATCGTATTCAATTCTTTCTACTACTGCAGGAATTCCATCTTTATTTCTTTTAAAGTCAATTACTCTGTAATGGTGTTTGTGACCACCACCAATATGACGAGTGGTTATTCGTCCGTTATTATTTCTTCCTCCGCTTTTAGATTTTTGCTGCGTAAGAGGTGCATAAGATCTGCCTTTATAAAGATCTAAACCAGAAGAAAGACTTCTAAATCTTCTTCCTGGTGAGGTTGGTTTTGCCTTTATTACTGCCATATTAATCTTGAGAAATCTCTATCCTGTCTTCATTTTTGAGCGAAATATATGCTTTTTTCCAATTAGATTTTTTGGTTAGTTTTCCTTTTCCGCCTCTTTTCATTTTTCCTTTGACATTTAAGAGATTTACTTTAGTTACCGTTACATTAAATTTATTCTCTACTGCTTTTTTAATTTCAAGTTTTGTTGCCTTGCTTGCTACTTTAAAAACATAAGTATTGGCAAATTGGCCTACTAGTGAAGCCTTCTCAGTAAGATGAGCAGACACAATTACTTGATTTGGAAATAAAGCACTCATGTAAAGAGCTCCTCTAACTTAGGCAAACAACCTTCGGCGATCAGTACTGCGTCGTGTTTGAGTAACTTAATAGGGTTTATAAAATTAGCGTCTGTTACTTCAATGTGAGGAATATTTCTAGCAGCCAATTCTAGGTTAGAACTCAAGTCGTTTACAATTATTAATCCACTATTAAACTTAGTTTTTTCTAAAAGCTTCAGCAGTTCTTTAGTCTTTGGGTTTTCAATAGATATGTCTTTAGAAAGAAAAATTTTATTGTTTTCAGCCAAAGATGAAAAAATAGATCTCATTGCAGATTTATACATTTTTTTATTAATTTTTTTTGGCTCAGAACTTTTTGACCTAGCAGCAAAAGTTACTCCGCCCCCTCTCCAAATAGGACTTCTGATAGTTCCTGCTCTTGCTCGCCCAGTTCCTTTTTGTCTCCAAGGCTTTTTCCCACCGCCTCTCACATCAGACCTATTTTTCTGAGCCTTAGTACCTTGATGACTATTAGAAACAAAACTATTAACCAACTGAGTGATTAACTCTTTATTAACAGTTTGATTGAAAATAGCTTCAGGCACAGAAGTCTTAGATTTAGAGTTTATTACAGGAAGATCCATCACTTAGCCTTTACTGCGGGTTTGATTATCACTGAAGAACCATTGAAACCGGGGATCGCTCCTTGAACCAAGAGCAAACTGTTTTCCTCATCCACCTTAACAATTTTTAGATTCTGAATTGTTTTTTTTACATTCCCCATATGTCCTGCCATTTTTTTTCCTTTCCAGACTCTTCCAGGCGTTTGACATTGCCCTATTGAACCTGGTTTTCGGTGTGCAAGTGAATTACCATGAGTCGCATCTTGAGTAGCAAAATTCCATCTTTTAACTGTTCCAGCAAAACCTTTCCCTTTTGAGATTCCTGAAACATCCACTAGTTGCCCTTCTTCAAAAATATTTACATCGAATTCTTTTCCTAATTCCAGACCTTCCAACTCATTTTCGTCTAATCTAAATTCTTTTATATATTTTTTTAAAGGAAGATTTTTTTTGCTGAAATGGCCTATTTTTGATTTTGTCTGGTTTTTTTCTTTTTGATTTTTTGTAGATAGTTGGATGGAATCGTAACCATCAGATTGTTTGGTTTTTATTTGTGAAATGAAATTAGTGTCAACTTTAAGAACACTAACAGGTAAGGATTTTCCATCGTCTTGGAAAAGTCTAGTCATACCTTCTTTTGTCGCTATTAAACCAATCACTTTAAATACCTTTTTTATTTAGTTAATTCGTCTAGAGAAATTTGAACATCCACACCAGCAGATAAATCTAATTTCATCAAAGCGTCTACAGTTTTTTCCGTAGGCTTAATTATATCCATTACTCTTTTGTAAGTTCTAATTTCGTATTGATCTCTTGCATCCTTATCCTTATGGGGAGAAATAAGAATGGTTGTAAGTCTCTTTCTAACAGGCATAGGAATCGGACCTTTAATCAAAGCTCCAGTCCTTTTTACAGTCTCGACAATCTCTTTAGCAGATTTATCAATTAATTTATTATCAAAAGCTTTAAGCCTTATTCTAATGTTTTGGTTTTGCAAAACCTACACCTCAAAAAAATACAAAATTGTTAAAAAACTCACAACTTATTGAGAGCAAAGCTCACTTAAATAAGCAAATGGAGGGCAATTCTATGATTGCAAGCTGTAGGTGTCAACCTATAAAAATATTAAGTATTTTTTGATTTAAATTTTATAAAATTTCTTGTAAATAAAATAAAATAAAGCAGGCAAAATAGCTGCGCCAAAAAATGCAAGTGTAGAGGAAGAAGATTCAAGGGCCGCAGCACCTAAACCTGCAAATACAATTGCAACGCCAATATTTGTTAAACAGACCACAGTTATAAATTTTAAGAAGTTCATCCTAGTAATTCCAGCAGCTAAAGTTAAAAGTTCAGCAAATCCAGGAACGGGTCTAGATATGATTAAGCCTATTACATTAAAATCTTTTGAAGATTTTTCCGCATTATTCATATCTTTTTCTCCAACAATAAATTTTGCAATTGGTCTTCCGAAAAATCTTCCTACACAGTACCCAAAAATAGCGCCTAGGTTAAGGCCAATCCAAACTACAAAGGACGCAATTGGCCATCCAAGAGCAGCGCCAGCAAGTGTATTTGTTAAACCATTTGGAACGGGTAAAAAGACATCTGCTGTCAAAGCTAAAATTACTGTAATGGAAATCAAAAAAGAATTATCCCTTGCCCAAGTTAAAAGATTCTGAGCATAAATTTCGAAAGAAGACTCAAAAAAAATAAGTGGAAGAATCAGAGATGTAAAAATTACTATAGAAAAAGCAGTCCATTTAAACCAAACAGGAAAGATCATTTGAAATTTGACTAATAATAAGTTAGTTCTTATTTATAATTGCTTCTGCAACATTAGATGGAACTTCTGCATATTTTAGAGGCTCCATAGTAAAAGTTGCTCGACCTTGCGTGGCGGATCTTAAATCAGTGGCGTATCCAAACATTTCTGCAAGAGGGACCTCACCGTCTAAAACTTTTCCTGCATGGACATCGGTCATTCCAGAAACTATTCCTCTTCGTCTATTTAAATCTCCCACAACGTCTCCCATATATTCTTCCGGAGTCACTACTTCAAGCTTCATGACGGGCTCTAATAACGCCGGATTGGCTTTGAGTGCTCCATCTTTTAAAGCCATCGAAGAAGCAACTTTAAAGGCAATCTCACTTGAATCAACATCGTGGAATGAACCATCATAAACTGTGACTCTAACATCTATTAAAGGATAGCCTGCAATAACACCTGACTCCATTTGTTCTTTAGCGCCCTTTTCAACTGCAGGAATAAATTCTCTCGGAATTGTGCCTCCAACAATTTTATTTATAAATTGAAAGGTTTGTTTTTCATCTTCTTTTTCTTCCTCTGGTAAAGGTTCAATTTTAAGCCAGACATGTCCATACTGTCCTTTACCGCCAGATTGACGAACAAATTTTCCTTCTGATTCTATGGACTTTCTTATAGATTCTCTATAGGCAACCTGAGGCTTTCCTATATTTGCTTCAACATCGAATTCTCTTTTCATCCTATCAACTAGAACATCCAAATGCAGTTCTCCCATTCCGGAGATAATTGTTTGCCCAGATTCTTCATCTGTTTGTACTCTGAAAGAAGGATCTTCTTGAGCTAACCTCCCAAGCGCTGTACCCATTTTTTCTTGATCAGATTTAGTTTTTGGTTCAACGGCAACTGAAATAACTGGCTCTGGAAAAGTCATTTTTTCTAGAATGATTGGTTTTTTTAAATCGCAAAGCGTATCACCAGTAGTAACATCCTTTAATCCAATTACTGCAGCAATATCTCCGGCCCTTACTTCGGCAATTTCTTCTCTATTGTTTGCATGCATTTGTAACATTCTGCCGACTCTTTCTTTTGATCTTTTTGAAGGTGCATAGACAGAATCTCCTTGAGATAAAACACCCGAATAAACTCTTATAAAAGTTAAAGTTCCAACGAATGGATCAGTAGCTATTTTAAAAGCTAAAGCTGAAAAAGGCTCATTATCGTCTGAATTTCTTGCTTCGGTAGTTTCTTCGTCCTCCAGGATTCCCTGAATTGCTTCCACTTCAGTAGGAGAAGGCAAATATTCAACTACTGCGTCTAACATTGGCTGAACCCCTTTATTCTTAAAAGCTGAACCGCAAATGCAAACAACAATTTCATTAGATAAAGTTCTTATTCTCAAACCTGAGTTAATGTCTTCTTCCGATAAATCTCCGTCATTCAGGTATTTGTCCATTAATTCTTCAGAAGCTTCTGCAACACTTTCTAGCATTTCTTCTCGATATTTTTCTGCTTTCTGTAAAAGATTTTCTGGAATTTCTTTTTCTTCATATGAAAGTCCTTTATCGTCTCCATCCCAGTAAAGAGCTTTCATCTTTATTAGATCTATGATTCCTGAAAAATCATCTTCTGCTCCAATTGGCAGTTGAATAGGCACAGCAGATGCACCAAGTCTATTTTTAATTTGATCCACCACTCTTTCAAAATCTGCTCCAGCTCTATCCATCTTATTTATAAAAGCAATTCTAGGAACTTTATATCTATTTGCTTGTCTCCAAACTGTTTCAGATTGAGGTTCGACTCCTGAACTTCCACAAAAAACAACAACTGCACCGTCTAATACCCTCAAAGATCTTTCAACCTCAATAGTAAAATCAACGTGGCCCGGAGTATCGATTATATTAATTCTATGCTCCGAAAAGTTTTTTCTCATCCCGCTCCAAAAACAAGTAGTCGCAGCTGAGGTAATCGTTATTCCTCTTTCTTGCTCTTGTTCCATCCAATCCATTGTGGCAGCTCCGTCGTGAACTTCACCAATTTTGTGAGAAATGCCTGTGTAGTATAAAACCCTCTCAGTGGTAGTTGTTTTCCCGGCATCAACATGAGCACATATTCCTATGTTTCTGTACAAATCTAATGGAAATTTTCTTGAACTCATTGTTATTCTTAAGTCTTTTAAAATCTAAAATGAGAGAAAGCTTTATTGGCCTCAGCCATTTTATGAGTATCTTGTCTTTTTTTAACAGCTTCTCCTTTTCCTTCTGAGGCTTCCATAAGCTCATTAGCTAATTTAGTAGACATTTTTTTTTCAGATCTTTTTTTTGCGCTAGTTACTAACCATCTCATAGCTAAAGCCATCTTTCTTCCTGATTTTACTTCCAAAGGCACTTGGTAGGTTGCTCCACCTACTCTTCTTGATTTTACTTCTACATGAGGTCCGACTTGATCTAAGGCTTCTTCAAAAATCTCCAAAGGATCTCTTTTTGCTTTATTTGAAATTTCGTCTAAAGCTGAATAAATTATTTTTTCAGCAGTACTTTTTTTACCTCTCTCCATCAAATTATTAACAAACTTTGCTAGTTTTAGATTTCCATATTTTGGGTCTGGAAGTATCTCTCTTTTAGGAATTGGTCCTTTTCTAGGCATTTTTACTTAGGTTTTTTTGATCCATACTTGGAACGTCTCTGTTTTCTATCATCTACACCAGTCGTATCTANGGTTCCTCGAACAGTATGGTATCTCACACCAGGAAGATCTTTAACTCTTCCACCTCTAAGTAAAACGACTGAATGTTCTTGGAGATTATGGCCTTCTCCTCCAATATAAGAAATAACTTCATAGCCAGAAGTTAATCTAACCTTACAAACCTTTCTTAAAGCTGAATTGGGCTTTTTAGGAGTGGTTGTATAAACCCTCGTGCAGACACCCCTTTTTTGAGGTGACCCGTTTAATGCAGGTACATCACTTTTAGCCTTTTTAGACTTTCTAGGTTTTTTAATTAATTGATTAACAGTTGCCATAATTTTTTTGCTGCGATTGTAAGGATCAATTACACACTGGTCAATATTAATTAAGCTTCTTCAGATGAATTTTTTGAATCTAAGGCATCAGCCATTTCTGATTCTAAATCAGATAAAGATATGTCGGCTTCTGTTTCTTTAACATTATATCCAGTTCCCGAAGGGACTAATCTTCCAATTACCACATTCTCCTTCAGTCCTCTAAGCTTGTCGACTTTGCCTGTTACCGCAGCTTCAGTAAGAACTCTAGTAGTTTCCTGAAAAGAAGCAGCTGAAATGAAGGATTCAGTAGCTAATGAAGCTTTTGTGATACCCAGCAACATTCTATTGAATTCAGCAGGAATGCTTCCTTCATTTATTAATTTTTTATTAACATTAACAACTTCCGAATACTCTACTTGATCTCCTATAATGAATTCAGAATCTCCAGCTGCAGTTATTTCAACTTTTCTAAGCATTTGTCTGAGAATACATTCGATATGTTTATCACTTATTTCAACTCCTTGAAGTCTATATACATCCTGTATTTCGTTTACAACATAATCAGTTAATTCAGCTACACCTTTTAAAGCTAAAATGTCGTGCGGACTTAAAGAGCCCTCGCTTATAACATCGCCTTTATTAACCGTTTCTCCTTCAAAAACGTTAATGCTTCTGGTTTTAGGAATTAAGTTTTCACTTACAACTTCTTCTGTTCCCTCTTTACCGGTAATTATGAGCCTTCTTTTGCCTTTGGTTTCTTTACCCCAAGAAACCACTCCTGATAGTTCAGCCAAAATTGCAACTTCTTTTGGTTTTCTAGCTTCAAAAAGGTCTGCTACTCTTGGCAATCCACCAGTAATATCTTTTGTTTTTGAAGACTCTTTCGGAATTCTTGCAATAACATCCCCAACTTCAATTGCTTGGCCTTCAGAAATATTGACTAAGGATTTTAATTCCAAAATGTAGTTTGCAGGTCTTTTCCCATTAGGAAGCAATACCTCTTTACCTTTTCCATCAACAATTGATATTGTTGGAGTAAGATCTTTTCCAGCTGCAGTCCTTTCCGCTGCATCTAAAACTTCTATATTGGATAAACCAGTTAAAGGATCTTCCACAACTCTTACAGATATTCCACTTTCCATATCCAACAGTTTCGCTTTTCCTTTCACTTCTGAAATTATAGGATGATTGAGCGGATCCCACGTTGCGATAACATCTCCAGCAGAAACTTTAGCTCCGTCTTTGACGTTTACAATTCCTCCATAGGGAAGCTTGTAACGTTCTTTTTCAGAATCATTTTCATCCATTAAAATTATTTCAGCTGATCTGGATATACATACCGCATTTTTATCTTTATTTTGGACAGAACTAATGTTGTGATATTTAACAACCCCATCGAATTTCACTTCTATTTTATCTTCTTCTGAAGATCTAGAAGCAGCCCCACCGATGTGGAATGTTCTCATTGTTAATTGAGTTCCAGGTTCTCCTATTGATTGAGCCGCGACAATTCCGACAGCTTCTCCTGGATCAACTAGGTGTCCTCTTCCTAAATCTCTTCCGTAACACATAGAACAAATACCAAAACTAGTTTCACAGGTTATAGCTGATCTTACTTTTGCAGAATTAATATTATTTTTGTCTATTTCTTCAGCAAGAGCTTCATCGATAAGAGTTCCTTTTTTGATTTTAAAATCTCCATCTTTAGAAACAATATCCTCTGCTAGAACTCTTCCTAAAATCCTGTCTTTAAGAGCCTCAACTACTTCGCCACCCTCAATAATAGTCCTTATTTCTAGCCCTTCTTTGGTTCCGCAATCTTCCTCTCTAATAACTAAATCCTGAGCTACATCTACTAATCTTCTTGTTAAATAACCCGAGTTAGCAGTTTTAAGTGCTGTATCTGCTAGTCCCTTTCTCGCTCCATGCGTTGAAGTAAAGTACTGTAAAACAGTTAATCCTTCTCTAAAATTTGCAGTTATAGGAGTTTCTATTATGGAACCATCCGGTTTGGCCATTAATCCTCTCATACCAGCAAGCTGTCTTACTTGCGCAGGCGAACTCCTAGCACCAGAATCAAGGTACATGTATACAGAATTAAAAGATGCTTCCTCTTCTTCTTTGCCCTCTTTATTTACTACAACGTCGGTTGAAATTGTATCCATAAGAGAACTCGCAACTGTTTCATTAGCTCTGGACCAAATGTCGATAACTTTATTATATTTTTCTCCTTGAGTGACTAAACCCGAAGAATATTGAGCTTCAATTTCTTTTACTTCATTTTCTGCTTTTGAAATTATGCTTTCTTTATTATCTGGAATTACACAATCATCGACACAAATTGAAGACCCTGATTTAGTAGAGTATTCATAACCAAGGTTCTTAAGTTTATCAGCGAAAATCACAGTAGCCTTTAATCCACTATACCTATAAGAGGTATTAATGAGATCTGTAATAACCTTACTAGTTAAAGTTTTGTTAATTTGATCAAAAGAGATGCCTTTTGGTACAACTTCCCATAATATTGATCTACCAACTGTAGTATCAATTAACTCTTTTTCTCCATCTTCGTTTTCTATTCTCACTTTGACTTTTGCTTGAAGAGCAACATTGTTGGTGTTGTAAGCCCTGAGAACTTCATCGCAATCAGCAAATATAGAGCCTTCTCCTTTTGAATTTATTTTTGATCTTGTCATGTAATATAGACCTAACACTACATCCTGAGACGGATCAATTATTGGCTTTCCATTAGAAGGTGACAAAATATTATTACTTGCCATCATCAAGGCTCGACATTCAAGTTGAGACTCTAGCGTAAGGGGGACATGCACAGCCATTTGATCCCCGTCAAAGTCAGCATTGTAAGCCTTGCAAACTAAAGGATGAAGTTGAATCGCTTTACCCTCAATAAGAATTGGCTCAAACGCCTGTATTCCCAACCTATGAAGAGTAGGTGCTCTATTAAGTAGAATGGGGTGTTCTCTAATAACATCTGCAAGAATATCCCAAACGACGGGTTCTTCCCTTTCCACCATTCTCTTTGCACCTTTAATTGTATTAGCAAGTTCCATGTTTTGAAGTTTTCCAAAAACAAAAGGTTTAAATAATTCAAGAGCCATCTTTTTAGGCAAACCACATTGATGGAGTTTCAGGGTGGGTCCTACTACAATCACAGATCTTCCAGAATAATCTACTCTTTTCCCTAAGAGATTCTGTCTAAATCTACCTTGCTTACCTTTTATCATGTCTGATAAAGATTTGAGAGGTCTTTTGTTTGAACCAGTTATTGCTCTTCCTCTTCTTCCATTATCTAGCAGAGCATCCACTGATTCTTGCAACATTCTTTTTTCGTTTCTAACAATTATTTCTGGTGCACTCAGCTCTAATAATCTTTTTAATCTATTGTTTCTATTAATGACTCTTCTGTATAAGTCATTGAGGTCCGAAGTAGCAAATCTTCCTCCCTCTAAAGGAACTAGAGGTCTCAAATCAGGAGGTAAAACGGGTAAAACATCTAGAATCATCCATTCGGGTTTATTTGTAGACTTGACAAAGCCTTTTAGGATTTTAAGTCTTTTGGATAATTTTTTAATTTTTGCCTCACTGTTAGTTCCTTCTATCTGACTAATAACTTCAGAAATTTCTTCTTCTAAGTTCATATCTTGAAGAAGAATTTTTACAGATTCTGCTCCCATTCCTGCTTCGAATTCTTCACCATAATTTTCTAAAGCTTCATAGTATTCTTCTTCGTCTAATATTTGACCCTTTTCTAAATCTGTCATGCCTGGATCAGTAACGACAAAGGACTCAAAATAAAGAATTCTTTCTATTTCTCGCAGGGTCATATCTAAAAGAAGAGATATTCTTGAAGGCAAGGATTTTAAAAACCATATATGAGCGACGGGTGCAGCTAACTCTATGTGACCCATTCTTTCTCTTCTTACTTTGGCAAGGGTAACTTCAACGCCACATTTTTCGCATACAACACCTCTGTGTTTCATTCTCTTATATTTTCCACAAATACATTCGTAATCTTTAACAGGTCCAAAAATTTTTGCGCAAAACAATCCATCTCTTTCTGGTTTGAAAGTTCGATAATTTATTGTTTCAGGTTTTTTTACTTCTCCGAAAGACCAAGATCTAACTTGTTGAGGAGAAGCCAAACCAGCTTTTATTGAATTGAAATTACTTTCTGTATCTTGATTAAAAAGTTTAAGTAAGTCTTTCATAGATTATTCAACCTCTTCAAAGTCTATGTCTATTCCTAAAGATCTTATCTCTTTAGTTAAGACGTTATAAGATTCTGGAATACCAGCTTCCATTTCATAGTTGCCGTCAACAATATTTTTGTAAACCTTAGTCCTTCCTGGTACATCATCGGATTTGACAGTTAACATTTCCTGTAAGGTATTTGCAGCGCCATATGCCTCTAGAGCCCAAACTTCCATTTCTCCTAACCTTTGTCCTCCAAATTGAGCTTTGCCCCCTAAAGGTTGTTGAGTTACGAGACTGTATGATCCTGTGGATCTAGCATGCATTTTATCTTCGATTAAATGATTAAGTTTTAATATGTACATGTATCCTATTGTTACAGGCCTTTCAAAAGCATCTCCGGTTCTTCCATCATAAAGAGTAGTTTGGCCTGACAAAGGAAGGTCTGCTAATTCAAGCATGCTTTTAATTTCTTTCTCAGATGCTCCATCAAATACAGGTGTTGCCATTGGGACTCCTGATTGTAGGTTTTCGCAAAGTTCTCTAAATTCTTTATCTGTAAGTTTAGATAAATCCTCAGGCCTTCCAGTGGCAGAATAGACTTTGTCTACAAATTTCTTAGTTTCAACTAAATTTGAAGCATTGTTAACTAATTGACCAATTTTTTTTCCTAATTCTTTCGATGCCCAACCTAAATGAGTTTCCATTAATTGACCAACGTTCATTCTTGATGGAACGCCAAGAGGATTTAAAACAATATCAACTGGCTCGCCGTTTTCATCAAAAGGCATATCTTCAACTGGCATAATCACTGAGATAACACCTTTATTTCCGTGCCTACCGGCAAGTTTATCTCCTGGCTGAATCCTTCTCTTAATAGCAAGATAAACTTTAATTACTTGTTGAACTCCTGGAGGCAAATCGTCGCCTGAAACAATTTTTTTCTTTTTATCCTCAAATCTTGTTTTTAGAACGCTTTCATAAGCTTTTAGTTTATCTTTAGCTTCTTTAATTGAATCGTTCAAAGGCTCATCTTTCATCCTTAATTTAAACCATTCCGAAGGAGCCAAATTTGATAAAAATTCTTCATCTAGAATATCGCCTTTTGAGAGACCTCTTCCGCTAATGACTTTTTTACCTAATAACTCTGATTTTAAAGAATTCAAAGTTGCTGAAGAAACAATCTCGAATTCTTGATCAATGTCTTTTTGTATTTCAGATAAGGAAACCGATTCTATGACACTTGCTCGAGAGTTTTTTTCTAGCCCTTCTCTAGTAAATATTTGAACATCAATAACAGTTCCATCTGCTCCAGAAGGAACTCTCAAGGAGGTGTCTTTAACATCAGATGCTTTTTCTCCAAAAATCGCTCTCAAAAGTTTTTCTTCTGGAGAGAGTTGGGTTTCTCCCTTGGGGGTTACTTTCCCAACAAGAATATCTCCAGCATTTACTTCGGCACCAATATGAACAATTCCGCATTCGTCTAATTTAGATAAGGCTGAATCACCAACATTTGGAATGTCTCCAGTTATTTCGTCGGGGCCTAATTTTGTGTCTCTAGAGGTACATGTCAATTCTTGAATGTGAACACTTGTAAGCTTATCTTCTTGAACTAGTCGATCGGAAATAAGAATCGAATCTTCATAGTTGTAGCCATGCCAAGGCATGAAAGCAATTTTAATATTTTGACCCAAAGCTAACTCTCCAAGATCAATCGAAGAACCATCAGCAAGTATGTCACCCTTAGATACTTTATCGCCTTCTGTAACAATTGGCGTTTGATTTATGCAAGTGTTTTGATTCGATCTTGTATATTTAACAAGATTATAAATATCTACAGCCGAACCGGAACCGCTTATATCTTTAAGATTTTTTCTAACTACAATTTTTCCGGAATCTACCTTTTCGATAGTTCCGGAATTTTGAGCAATTACGCAATCACCAGAAAATCTAGCAACTGTTCTCTCCATACCCGTTCCAACAAGTGGAGTTTCAGTTGACAAAGTGGGGACAGCTTGTCTCATCATATTAGAACCCATCAGCGCTCTATTTGCATCATCGTGCTCTAAAAAAGGAATCAAAGCTGCAGCTATTGAGACAACTTGTTGAGGTGAAACATCCATCAAGTCAACTCTAGAAGGATTCATGAGCTCAAATTCATTTCTATATCTAACTGGAACAAGTTCTTCAGTAAATTTGTTACTTTTATCTACCTTCGCACTCGCCTGAGCAATAACAAATTCTCCTTCTTCAATAGCAGAAACAAACTTAATATCATTCGTAACTTTTCCATTTTTAACTTCTCTGTATGGAGTTTCGATGAAACCATACTCATTTACTCTAGAATAAACAGATAAGGAATTTATTAATCCAATGTTTGGTCCTTCTGGGGTTTCTATAGGACAAACTCTTCCGTAATGAGTAGGATGCACATCTCTCACTTCGAAACCTGCTCTTTCTCTAGTCAAACCGCCAGGCCCTAAAGCAGATACTCTTCTTTTGTGTGTCACTTCTGACAAAGGATTGTTCTGATCCATGAATTGTGATAATTGGCTAGATCCAAAAAACTCATTTATAGCTGCGGTAACTGGCTTAGCATTTATCAAATCTGAAGGGCCAAAACCTTCAGTTTCAGCTACATTCAATCTTTCTCTTACAGCTCTCTCAACTCTTAAAAGGCCAACTCTGACTTGATTTGCGACCATTTCTCCGACTGATCTAATTCTCCTGTTACCCAGATGATCAATATCATCACAGTTTTGTTTTCCGTTTCTTATATCCACCAAGGTTTTCATAACTTCTAGAATGTCTTCTTTGCATAAAATTCCTTCACCTATTAGTTCATCTCTGGCTAACCTTTTATTGAACTTCATTCTTCCTACAGCAGATAAATCATATTTTTCTGGATTAAAAAATAAATTCTCAAAAAGTAAAGTTGCAGCTTCTTTTGTCGGCGGCTCTCCTGGACGCATCATTCTGTAAATTTCCGCTAAGGCTTCTAAATTTGTAGCTGTAGTATCGGCTCTTAAGGTATCGGAAATATATGGACCTGACTCAAGTTCGTTTATGTAAAGTACGCTTACAACCTTTATTTTTGCCTCTTCCATTGCAGTCAGAAGTTCTTCATCAATCAATGAATTGCAACTGAATAAAATTTCTCCTGAATTTTCGTCAATATAGTCTTTTGAAAGAGCTAATCCATAGAGGGCTTCTCTTGGAAGACTCAAGTTTTTAATTTTATTAGAATCAATTTGTCTAATATGTCTCGCTGTTATCCTTTTTCCTTGTTCAATAATGAGACTTTTATCTTTAGGAGAAACTATATCTACTGGAGCAAGTCTTCCTGCTAGCTTCTGAGTATTAACCGGTAACGTGTAACTGCCGTCTTTGTTAAATGTATAAGATTCATTCTCGTAAAAATTGTCTAAAATTTCTTGAGGAGTTAAACCCAAAGATTTTAATAAAATAGATGCGTATAGCTTTCTTCTCCTGTCTATCCTAATGTAAACAAGATCCTTATGATCAAATTCAAAATCTAACCAAGAACCTCTGTAAGGAATTACTCTTGATGAATAAAGTAACTTTCCAGAAGAATGAGTTTTACCCTTATCATGATCAAATATTAATCCAGGAGACCTGTGAAGTTGGGAAACGACCACTCTTTCAGTGCCATTAATTACAAACGTTCCATGTTCTGTCATTAAAGGCATCGTACCCATATAAACTCTTTCGTCTTTAGCGCTTTTTAGATTTTCCTCTCCGGTAGATTTGTCGATAAAAGTTATTCGACACCATATATTTAAAGGAGCTTCATAGGTTCTTCCTCTCGGGAGGCATTCGAATACATCAAACTCAGGTTCCCCGAGCTCATAGCCAAGGTAATCTATTTTCGCGTTACCTGAAACACTTACAATTGGAAAAATAGATTTGAAAACATGTTCCAAGCCTTGATCTAATCTTTTATCTTTGTCTATGGCACTTTGCAGAAAATGTTTGTATGAGTTTGTTTGGACTTCAAGTATGTCAGGAAGGGACATAACACTTGAAATTTTCTCAAAACTTTTTCTAATTCTTTTTTTCTCTGCAAAGGAATAATTTTCAGCCATAAATACTCTATAAATTTATTTTAATTACTTAAGTTCTACTGTCGCGCCAGCTTCTTCTAATTGAGATTTAGCAGTATCTGCCTCCTCTTTATTAGCTCCTTCTTTGACAGATGCCGGGGCACCGTCAACTATTGCTTTCGCCTCTTTCAAGCCAAGTCCTGTGATAGTTCTAACTGCTTTTATAACGTCAATCTTTTTATCACCAACATCGGCTAAGAAAATTTCAAACTCACTTTGTTCTTCTGCAGCTTCGGCTTCGCCTCCAGCTACAGGAGCGGCGGCAGCGGCAACAGGTGCAGCAGCAGTAACTCCAAACTTTTCTTCCATAAGTTTCACTAAGTCAACGACATCCATAACACTCATTTCTGAAATAGCATCTAAAATTTCTTCTTTTGATAAAGCCATTTTTAACTCCTATTCAATTCAAACTTAAGACTTAGTCTCACCAAATGCAGCTAACGCTCTTACAAAACCAGAAGGTACTTCATTTATTGTACTCACTAATTTTTGAACCGGCGCATTTAACAGTCCAAGCAACATAGAAATAGCTTCTTCTTTAGAAGGTAAAGAAGCCAAACTATTTAATTCTTGTGCAGATAGAAACCCTTCACCAATCGATAAGCCTTTTACTTGAAAAGATTCCTCGTTTGCAGAAAAATCTTTAATTAATTTTGCTGCACTTTGATAATCTTCCAATGAAAAAGCTAATAATGTTGGTCCGGTAAGGACTTCACTTAAAGAATCAAATTTTGTATCTTCTAAAGCTTTTTTCGCTAAAGTATTTTTGATGACTTTTATGTGCACAGATTGCCCTTTTGCATCTCTTCTAAAATTCGTTAATTTAGGAACATCAGTTCCTCTATAATCAACGGCTATTGCAGAAAATGCCTGTTCAGCAATTTGCTTCAATTCATCAACTTGTACTTTCTTTTCGTCTAAGTTTGACATTTATTAATCTCTCTATTATTTGAGAAACAAAAACCTTAGCCAAACCGAAGTTTGCGCTAAGAACCATCTGCGTAGGAAATTAAGTTTAATTATTAAACACCTACGGTCTTCGACAATTGCAATAGAATCGCAATAGCCCAAAAATCTATTTAAACTTTTCAATATCAGCCTCAAAAACTTAAGGCGGACAAATCAAGTTCCAAACCCTTGCCCATTGTGGATGAAATAGAAACCTTAGAAATATAAACTCCTTTAGCAGAAGGAGGTTTTGCTTTTTTAACGTCCGCTAAAAAAGTAACTAAATTTTCTTCTAATTGTTTCTCTGTATATCCAACCTGACCAATACGGGAGTGTATTATACCTTGCTTATCTGATTTATACCTAATTTGTCCTGCTTTAGAATTCTTTACTGCGTTAGAAACATCCTTTGTAACTGTTTCTGATTTTGGATTAGGCATCAAACCTTTGGGACCTAGAATTTGTCCTAAAGGACTAACAATTCTCATTGTTTCTGGAGTTGCGATGATTACATCATAATCAATATTTCCTTTTTTCATATCTTCTGCAAGGTCTTCCATTCCAACCCTATCAGCTCCTGAATCTTTTGCTTCTTGAGCTTCATCGCCTTCGGCAAAAACTGCGACTTTATAGGTTTTTCCATTTCCATGGGGAAGATTTGTTGCTCCCCTTACCGCTTGATCGGTTTTCACAGGATCAATGCCAAGATTTACTGCAACATCAATTGCTTCTACAAATTTTTTTGAGGCTTCATCAGAAATNATTTTTACAGCTTCGTCGATCGAAAATTTCTTACCTATTGAATCCATTTTAACTTACCTCGATTCCCATGCTTCTTGCACTGCCTTCAATGATCTTTACAGCTGCATCCATATCAGTGGCATTTAAATCTTTCATCTTGGCAGTTGCTATCTCTTCTAATTGAGCTCTAGTAACTTTTCCAACCTTTTCAGAATTTGGTGTACCGCTTCCCTTGCTCAAACCTGCTGCTTTTTTTAATAAAACGCTTGCGGGAGTCGTCTTTACTATGAAATCAAAACTTCTGTCTTCGTAAACTGTTATTACGACTGGAACGGGAAGATTTTTTTCTAAATCATTAGTTTGAGCATTAAATGCATTACAAAAATCCATTAGATTCACACCATGCTGACCAAGAGCAGGTCCAACCGGAGGGCTAGGAGAAGCTGCACCCGCAGGAACTTGTAATTTAATATATGTAATTATTTCTTTATTTTTAGCCATTAACTTCTCTCAATCTGAGTAAAATCCAATTCTACTGGAGTTGATCTTCCAAAAATCATCACTGCAACTTTCACTTTACTTTTTTCTTGATCTATTTCTTCGACAACACCACTGAAATCATTAAACGGACCATCTATAACTCTTATCATTTCTCCTGGCTCAAAAGTTGTAATTTGTGAGCTAGGCTGGATTCCCTCTTCTTGTTGCTGAAGTATTTTATTAGCCTCAGCTTCAGAAATAGGTTTAGGATTATTTTTAGTTCCTCCAATAAAGCCCAAAACTCTTGGCGTTTCTTTAACCAAGTGCCAAGTTTCATCGTTCATTTCCATTTGAACAAGCACATAGCCGGGGAAAAACTTTTTTTCTGTTACTTTTTCTTTTCCGGCTTTCATTTCTGTAATAGTTTGAGTTGGAACTTCAATACCGCCAAAAAACTCGTGGAGATTTTCTCTTTCGATTCTCTCTAAAAGCTGTTCTTTGGCTTTGTTTTCATAACCAGAATAAGAATTAACTACATACCAAGATTTAGACATTTATTATCCTATGATTGCTTTCATTAAAAATGAAAATAAAGAATCTAAGCCCCATAATATTAAAGAAGCAGCAATTACTGCAGCCGCTACAATAAATGTTGTTTGAGTAGTTTCTGTTCTGTTTGGCCATATGACTTTTCTAACCTCCACAAATGATTGAGTGATCAAAGCATAAGCTTGGTTTCCAAATTCCGTAAATCTTAAAATTATGAGTGAAGCAGACAGGATCAGTATGACGCCAATCACTCTGTATAGCAAACCCACATAACTATAAAAAGAGTTTCCCCAAACAGCCAGAAATATCAAACCCAACGCTAAAGCCCAAAGAATTTTACTTTGTACATTAAATGATTTTGAACTTTGTTGCGCCATAGATAAATCCTTCAAACTTTGGCAGGCCAGGAGGGAATCGAACCCCCAACCTGCGGTTTTGGAGACCGCCGCTCTACCAATTGAGCTACTGGCCTACTCTATAATTTTTGAAACTACTCCAGCTCCAACTGTTCTTCCACCCTCTCTAATAGCAAACTTCATGCCGTCTTCCATTGCTACGGGTGAAATTAATTCTACAGTCACTGCAATATCATCACCAGGCATTACCATTTCAACGCCATCTGGAAGCGTTACTTCTCCAGTAACATCTGTGGTTCTAACGTAAAACTGAGGTCTATAACCTTTGAAGAAAGGAGTATGTCTTCCTCCTTCCTCTTTGCTTAATACATAAACCTGAGCTTCAAATTTAGTGTGAGGTTTTATAGAGCCAGGAGCAGAAAGAACTTGACCTCTTTCTACGTCTTCTCTTTTAGTTCCTCTTAAAAGGACTCCAACATTTTCTCCTGCTCTGCCTTGATCTAAGAGTTTTCTAAACATCTCAACTCCTGTACAAACGGTTTTTTCGGTATCTTTTATTCCAACAATTTCCATCTCGTCATTGACGTTTACCATTCCCCTTTCGATTCTTCCAGTTACAACTGTTCCCCTACCTTGAATAGAAAAAATATCTTCTATTGGCATCAAGAAAGGCTTATCAGTTTCTCTTGTAGGTTCCGGTATATATGAATCTATAGATTCGACCAATTTTTTTACTGATTCTACCCCATGATCAGAAGTATCTCCTTCCAAAGCTTTTAGAGCTGAACCCACAATTACTGGAGTATCAGCCCCCGGAAAGTCATATTCTGTCAATAATTCTCTAATTTCTTCTTCAACAAGCATAATTAATTCTTCATCATCAACTTGATCAGCTTTATTGAGGTAAACGACTATATAAGGAACACCAACTTGTCTTGCTAACAAAATATGTTCTCTAGTTTGCGGCATAGGTCCATCCGCACAGTTAACAACTAGGATAGCTCCATCCATTTGAGCTGCTCCCGTAATCATATTTTTTATATAATCTGCGTGTCCCGGACAATCAACATGAGCATAATGTCTAGCAGGTGAATCATATTCAACGTGAGATGTTGCAATAGTGATACCTCTTTCTTTCTCTTCCGGAGCGTTATCAATGCCGTCGAAAGCAACAGCTTCTCCAGATCCGTAAGCTTCAGCACAAACTTTAGTCAAAGCTGCAGTCAGCGTAGTTTTTCCGTGATCTACATGACCAATGGTACCCACATTCAGATGTGGTTTCGTTCTTTCAAATTTTTCCTTAGACATTTAATCTTCCTCTTTAATTTGTACTGTTTTTTTCTATGGAGCTCATAACCGGATTTGAACCGGTGACCTCTTCCTTACCAAGGAAGTGCTCTACCAACTGAGCTATATGAGCATTCCTAAGTTTGGAAAATTGGAAAACAAAGTTAAATTGATTGTTTAAAAAAATCGATTAACCTAGACCCAAAACTCCGTTCGCGTTTATACTCAATTCTGGTAATAAATGCAACAAAATTATAGTTATATTATTTCGAAATTAAAATACTTTATGGTGGAGGGGGCAGGATTCGAACCTGCGAAGCCGAAGCGGCTGATTTACAGTCAGCTGGGTTTGACCGCTCCCCAACCCCTCCTATCAGGAGGAGTATTCTCTTGCTACCAATGAAAGATGTCAATCAAAACAAACTCAATAGTGAAAATATTCACTCTTTTTTAAATATTGATAAGAACCTGAAAGTTAATTTGGAAATTTTCGATCAAATCGACTCAACCAATTCATACTTATTAAATAAAAAGCAAGCTGTAAATGAGTTAAATGTTTGTATTGCTGAGATGCAAACTAAAGGCAAAGGCAGATCTGGAAAAATTTGGGAAAGCCCTAAAGAGAAAAATATTTATTTATCAATTGGAAGTGTTTTAGATAAAGAAATATCTGAATTAGATGGGTTTAGTATTTTTATCGCCCTAATGATATGTGATGCTCTAAAAGATCTTTATAAAATTAAGGCCAAAATAAAATGGCCAAATGATCTCTATCTCGAAAATAAAAAATTTGGGGGAATTTTAATCGAAACAAAGATGGTTAATAAAAAGCTATCGATTGTAATTGGTATTGGACTTAATATTTTTATGAAAACCAATGAATTCATTAATCAAGAATGGACCTCTCTTTATATCGAAAAGCCTTTTCTAGAGATAGATAGAAATATATTAATATCAAAAATAATTTCAGAAATTTCAAATAATTTAAATTATTTTCTAGAAAAAGGTTTTAAGGCATTTAAAAAAGATTTTGATAAACGCAATATATTGAAAAATAAAAAAGTTCTGGTATCGAATTTCTCATCATCTGACTGTACTGCTCTTGATGTCAATGAAGATGGTTCATTGAATTTACTTGTCGATAATCTTAAGCAAAAAGTAACTTCTGGAGAAGTGTCTTTAAAGATACAAAAATAAATATATAATCTTATTTTTTGCTGGCGTAGCTCAGTTGGTAGAGCTCCTGATTTGTAATCAGGCGGTCGTTGGTTCAAATCCAATCGCCAGCTCCATTTTAGAAATAATGAACCCAATTAAAGAATGGCACGAAATAGTTGAATCAGGAAATACTGAAAAGCTATCTGCACTTATTGATCAGGATTGTATTTTTTATTCTCCTGTAGTTTTTACGCCTCAGGAAGGAAAAGAGATTACGTTGAAATATCTTTCAGCTGCTGCTTTAGTTTTTGGAGACGAATCTTTTACCTATACCAAGGAAATTATAAATGAAAATAATGCATGTCTTGAATTTGAGTTGGAATTGAATAATGTAAAAATAAATGGTGTTGATTTAATTTCTTGGAATAAAGAAAATAAAATTATTGAATTCAGAGTTCTTATAAGGCCTTTAAAAGGTGTTCAATTGATTCACGAATTAATGGGTGGAACATTGGAGAAAGTCTAATCTAGTTACTTTTTCCATTCTTCTATAATCTCAGCATCTTCAGCATCAAAAGATTTTTCTTCTTCTCTTTTTCTCGCTTTGTTTTTACTAAATAAGGTCCAAGCAATTCCTCCAAAAAAATAAGGCCAAAAAAATAATAATAGGGCAAATAAGATGTTCCAATCCCAAACAAAAACAGCTCCAATTATGCCTAATATAGGACCTACAAAAGGCGTGAAAGTTATGAAAAGCGAAACGATAAAAATAATTCCCTCTATGAAAGTGTTATCAATCATTAAAATAAGTTTTATAGCGTCGGCAACCGCTGATATTTGAAAAATAGAAATTGTAATGTAGAAAAAAGCAGAAAGAATTAAGAGCGAGCTAATTTTATTCAATCCAACTCCAGTTCTTTTTCCGAAATTATTACGCCATTTTTATCAGCATAAACCCAGTTACCATCAGAAATCCGAATGTCTCCTATCCTTATGTCTTCACCAAGTGAACCTCTTTCTAATTTTTCACTTTTTCTTGGGACAGCTCCAATAGCTAAAATACCTAAATCAATGTTTTTCAAAACGTCTACGTCTCTTACGCAGCCATTTATAATTACTCCTGACCAATTGTTCTTAACTGCCGCATCAGCAATTAAATCTCCAAGCAGCGCTACTTTAAAACTAGCTTGTCCATCAACAATTAATACCTTTTTATTTCCAGGTTCATTTAATATTTTCTTTATTTTTGAATTGTCTTCCGGACAAATTGCAGTAACAATCTGTCCATAAAAAAAGTTAATCGCACCAAAACTTTTAAATTGAATATTTAAAAATTTTAAATCTGGAAACTTATCACTAATATCGGGTGTACTATTCATTATAAATCTATAATTTATTACCTTAAGTTAACTCTTATGATTAATACTTTACTTAACAAAAATTATACTCTTTATAGATGTCAAAAAAAGAATTCTTAATAGGTCGCGTAAAACTCAACAAATCTGGAAAAGGTATCTTAGTTGTATCAGAAGATGAAAAATATTTCCTGCCCAAAAGAGAGATGTTTAAGGTTTTTCCAAATGACAAAGTAAAGTGTTTTAAAACATTAAAGGATAGAGCAAAAATAGTTGAAGTGCTTGAAAGGAATACTAAAACCATAAAAGGAATCCTTAACTACAGTAGGAAAAGACATTACCTTTCCTCTCTTGATTCTTCTTATCACCTTGATGTTTTAGTAGATTCAAAAATATCCACCTCAAAAAAAATTGGTGACATTTGCGAAGCAAAGATTATTAAACAACCTAGTTTAAAATATAAACCCTCCGCTAAAATTATTTCATCTAAAAAAATATCAGATCCCTTTGAAGAGGCTTTTGAAATTGCCTTAGAAGGCTCGGAAATTGAAGTAAATTGGCCTAAATCTGTAATTTCTGAAACAAACAGGCTTGATACGTCTTTTATAGATAACAACAGTGACATACGCGAAGATCTTAGGAATTTACCTTTCGTAACTATTGATGGAAAATCTGCGAAAGATTTTGATGATGCTCTTTTTGCAAAAAAAACTGATTCTGGTTTCGTTTTGTTTGTATCAATAGCAGATGTTGCGGAATATGTTGAATTTGAATCTGCTTTAGATTTGGAGGCACTTAATAGAGGAACATCAATTTATTTTAAAAGAAAGGTTGTCCCAATGTTGCCTGAAAAAATTTCTAACGATCTTTGTTCTTTAAAGCCTGGTGAAGATAAATTAACACTTACTTGTGAAATCAATATAGATCATAAAGGCCAACTAAAAAACTTTAGATTTTATAATTCAATTATTAATTCTAAAGCTAGGCTAACATATGAAAAATTAGGTGCCCAATTTGAAAAGGAGAAAACCTCTTTATCGAAAGAAATCTCTATAAGCTTAGGAACTTTGGAAAAGGTTTATAGGCTCCTTTCAGCAAATAGATCAAAAAGAAATGCGATAGATTTTGATTTACCAGAATATTATCCTTTTTACGACAAACAAAAAATTAAAAATTTTAAACCAATAGAAAGAAATCATTCTCATCAACTCGTTGAAGAATGCATGATACTAGCTAATGTTTGTGCAGCTGAATTAATTAGTAAATCAAAGATTCCAACAATATACAGATCGCATGAAAAACCAGACCCACTTAAAATTATGAATCTAAAAAATTTTCTGACAAGTAGGCAAATTAAAAATAACATGGACTCTTATAAAATTAGAGAAAATTTAATTTCATGGATGAAAGCAGCAAAAAAAACAAAAAATTACGAAGTTATAATGATTCAGATTTTAAGAAGTATGTCTCTTGCAAAGTATGATCCAAAACTATCCTCTCACTTCGCATTGTCTATTGAAAAATACACACATTTTACATCTCCAATAAGAAGATATGCAGATCTAGTCGTGCATAGGTGCATTAAGGAGCTTATATCTCAAAAGATAAGTTCTCTTTCTTCGAAAAAGGAATTTTCTAAAAGCAATTCTTTCCCCTACTCAACGAATGCTATGTCTGATATCGCTGAGGATATATCTACTAAGGATAGAAATGCAGAAAAAATAAGCAGAAAGGAATTTAAATATTTACAGTGTAAATGTGCTGAAAATTATATTGGCAAAAACTTCAAAGGCTCAATAACTTCAGCATTTGAATTCGGAATTTTTGTAAAAATATTAGAACTGAATATTGAAGGTTTTATTCATGTAAGCAATTTAAGCAAGAAAGACTATTTAGTGTTTGATGAGGCCTCAATGTCAATGAAATCAAGGAAAAATAATAAAAGTTATTATATTGGAGATACTCTCAAGGTAAAGATCGAATCAGTCGAGTCCTTCAAAGGCAGAGTTAATCTATCTTTATATTAAATATGAGTAGATTATTAAGTACAAAAGATATTAACTTTGTCAAAACTCTTTTGGAGAATGATTCAAAAAAAATTGAAAAAATCATAATAAAAAAAGGATCAAAAGATTTAAGAATTCAAAATATTGTTTCTCTTGCAAAAAAAAATTCTACCGAAATAATTACCGATAAAACTGAAAGGTTTGAAGCTTATTTTTATCCTAAAGAAATGAAGGATATAAACTTTCTAGAAACAATTATTATTAAAAAAAAAGATCCTCTCTTAGTTGTCTTAGATCATATACAGGATCCGCAGAATCTAGGTTCTATATTAAGAAGCTCTCTAGGAGCAAGCGTGGATGCAATTATTGTTCCCAAAGATAGAGCTTGTCATCTCACTCCCACCGTTAGAAAAGTATCTAAAGCTGCTTCAGAAATAATTCCTATGATTGTTGTCAACAATTTACGAAACACGATCAAAATACTTAAAAAGTATTCCTTTGAAATTTATGCTTGTTCTGGTGAAGCCAATAAAAATTATTTTGAAGTAGGTTTCACAGGCCCGAAAGTCTTAATTTTTGGTTCAGAGGAAAAAGGAATCCAAAAATTTCTTGCTTCTGAGGCTGATGAGAAAATTAAAATTCCAATTGATTCGAGATTAGAAAGCCTTAACGTCTCTAATGCAACTTCTGTTATTCTATTTGAAGCGAAAAGACAAAGAATTTAAAATAAGCAAAAAATGTTAGTCCAAAGAACACTCACTAATCCTATCAGTGCAACTGGAGTAGGATTGCACTCTGGAAGACAAATAAAATTAAATTTATTTCCGGCAGAAGAAGATACTGGAATTATTTTTAGAAGAATAGATTTAAATCCGCAAGTTGAAATCAAAGCTATTGTTGATAACGTAGGAGCTACTACCTTGGCAACTACTTTAGTAGAAGGCGATACTCAAATAGCTACTATAGAACACTTAATGTCTGCTTTTGCTGGTTTAGGAATTGACAATGTAATTGTTGAGGTAGACGACATGGAAGTGCCAATTATGGACGGTAGTGCAAGTCCATTTGTTTTTTTGATTCAATCAGCAGGAATAAAACAACAATCTAAACCAAAAAAATTTATAAAAATTAAAAAAGAAATTAAGGTTGAAGCAGATGATGGAGCATATGCAAAATTGGCACCTTATAATGGATTTAAAGTAACTTATTCCCTGGTCTATGATGACGATAAACAGAAAAAATATAATAGCACTTCTACTGTTGATTTTAATTCCACGACTTTTTTAAAAGAGATTTCTAGAGCAAGAACATACGGTTTTATAAGCGATATAGATTATATGAAAAAAAATAAACTAGCTTTAGGTGGCAGTGAAAAAAACGCTGTTGTAATTGGAGAAGACAAAATATTAAACGAAGAAGGACTTAGATCAAGCAAAGAATTAGTCAAACATAAAATATTAGACGTAATAGGAGATTTGTACTTACTGCAATACAACATCGTAGCTGAATTCGAAGGTTACAAATCAGGTCATTCCCTTAATAATATGCTACTGAATAGATTATTGGAATTGCCAGATGCTTGGGAAGTAATATCTTCTGATGGTGATGCTCCAGAAATAAGATATATTGAGCCGATAATTGATCCTAGCTCGGGATAATTTTTAATTAAAACAATATGTCATTTTTAAGCTTTGTATTTGGCAATAAAGATAAAAAGGCTTTAAAGAGCGCAGAGAAAATTGTTGCAATAATTAATAACCTTGAAAGAGAATTCGAAGTCTTATCTGATGAAGAATTAAAATCTAAAACTAATATATTTAAAACATCTTTATCTGAAGGAAATTCTCTAAAAAATATTTTACCCGAAGCATTCGCTGCTGTTAGAGAAGCAAGCAAAAGATCTATAGGGTTAAGGCATTATGATTGCCAATTATTAGGTGGAATTATTCTTAATGAGGGGAAAATCGCTGAAATGGCAACTGGCGAAGGTAAAACTTTAGTAGCTACTCTTCCCTGCTATTTGCACGCTTTAACTGAAAAAAGTACTTTAGTAATTACTGCAAATGAATATCTTGCTAAGAGAGATGCTTTGTGGATGAGTCCAATCTATGAAAAATTAGATATGACTGTAGGTTACGTCACATCTGATTTAGATCAAATTTCCAGGAAAGATGCTTACTCAAATGATGTTGTATACGTAACAAATAACGAAATTGGTTTTGATTATCTAAGAGATAACATGATTTTAAAAAAAGAACATCAAGTCATGAGAGATCCTTACTTTGTAGTGGTTGACGAAGTTGATTCTATTTTAATTGATGAAGCTAGGACCCCATTGATCATTAGTGGTGTTGCTGAAGATAACTCTTCTTTATACAAAGAGCTGAGAAAAATCGTTCCTTCTCTAGAAGAAGAAATCCTAGACCCAGAAACTGGAGAAATTCAAAAGAAAGGTGATTATCAGATTGACCTTACTTCGAATTCAATAGAATTTTCCAACCAAGGTCATGAAAAAATTGAAAAAAATCTTAAAAAAAATCGAATCATTGCTGATACAGATACTCTTTATGCCACTGAAAATTTAAAACATTTGGATATGCTCACTTCAATCTTAAGAGCAAACCTTCTTTTTCAAAAGAATATAGACTATTTAGTAGAAAATAAAAAAATTGTTCTTATTGATACTAATACTGGTAGAGCAATGCCAGGAAGGAGATTATCTGGAGGAGTTCACCAGGCATTAGAAATGAAAGAAGGTCTTCAAATTCAAGTTGAAAGCCAAACTCTTGCTTCAACAACTTTTCAGAATTTTTTTAGATCGTTCGAGGTGCTTTCTGGAATGACAGGAACTGCAAAGACTGAAGCAGCTGAATTTGAAGAAATTTATGGTCTAGAAACCCTTGGAGTTCCTACTAATCTTCCTATGATTAGAGTTGATGGAGAAGACAAAATCTTTCTGACTCTTGAAGAAAAATACAATGCAATTGTTGAAAATATAATTGAAGTTAATAAACAAGGTAATCCTATCTTGGTCGGAACAATTTCAGTAGAAACCTCTGAATTAATTTCGAAAAGATTAGAAGAAAAAAAAATAGAACATAGAGTACTGAATGCGCGTCAAAATGAACAAGAAGCAGACATAATTGCTCAAGCAGGCAGGCCAGGATCTGTAACTATTGCAACAAACATGGCTGGTAGAGGAACGGACATCGTATTAGGTGGACTTCCAGAGGATTTGGAGATTAAAAATCAAGTCTTAGGTGCAGGGGGCTTGCATGTAATTGGAACTGAAAGACACGAATCAAGAAGAATTGATAATCAATTAAGAGGAAGATGTGCGCGTCAAGGAGATCCTGGTTCAACTCAATTTTTCCTATCTCTAGAAGATCCTTTGATGCAAATTTTCGCTCCCGATAGAATGAAAAATTTAATGAAATCCATTGGTGGAATGCAACCAGGTGAGGCTATAGAGCATCGAATGCTTACAAATGCCATAGAAAGAGCCCAAAGAAGAGTTGAAGGAAGAAATTTTGATATCAGAAAAAGGATTCTTGAATTCGATGATGTATTAAACGAACAAAGAAAAGTAATTTATGAGCAAAGAAGAGAAATATTGCATGAGGATGACATATTTGAACTTGTTAGAACTATGAGAGCAGATGTTCTGTCTAATCAGTTTCAAAAATTTATACCGGAGTATGAAATTGAATCCAATTGGAAGATAAAAGATTTCGAAGAGGTTTTAGAAAACGAATATGATCTAAAAATTGATGTTAAGAAGATTTTAGATAAAAAAGAGTTAGATTTAGAAAAATCAAATGAAGAAATCATAATAGCTTTGCAGAAGAAATACGATGAAAAATCAGACTTGCACAAAGATATTTTTAGTGAAGTAGAAAAGCAAATAGTATTACAAGTCATAGATCAATCTTGGAAAAATCATATCAATGCTTTGGAGCAGTTAAGACAAAATATTGGGTTTAGAAGTTATGCAGGTAAAGATCCTAGATTAGAGTACAAACGAGAGTCTTTCGAAATGTTTCAAGAGTTATTAGAAAATATTAAATTTGAATCAATAAGATACTTATCAAAAATAACGATATCTTCTGATGAAAATAGCTTGTCTCAACCAGAATCAAAAAAAATAATTACTCAACGCCCTGACGCCCCATCATTGTTTGATAAAAAGGAATTAGAAAGCCAAAAAGTCAATGAAAAGCCAAGAATTTCAGAAGGAAATAGAAAATTAAGAAGAATGCAAGCCAAGGCAAATCGAAAAAAAAGAAAGTGATAGATCAAATAAAAATAGGTTGCGCTTCAACAAAAACAATTTACGGGGAGCGTTTAGATACTGTATTAATTGAATTGAACCCTGAATCAAAGATTTCTGGTCTATTCACTTCAAATAAATTTAAATCTGCACCTGTTCAAATTTGCCTAAAACAGCTTAAAAAGAAAATGAAAGGCAAAAAGATGCTAGCAATAAATGCAGGAAATGCGAACGCAGCAACTGGAAAAAAAGGAGTTTCAGATGCAAAAAAACTTATTCGAGAAATTTCTAGTTTAACTGATATTTCAACTACTCAAATATTACCTTTTTCAACAGGTGTTGTGGGACAACTTTTAAATGTGAAATCCCTCTCTGCAGCTTTTAGCAAATGCTTAAAAAACTTAAATAAAAATTCATGGGAAGATTTTGCAAAAGCTATTATGACTACAGATACGAAGAGTAAGATAGTTAAACTTTCCTTGCAGGTGGGTTCTAAAAAATATCATATAGTTGGTATCGCAAAAGGTGTTGGAATGATAGAACCAAACATGGCTACTACACTTAGTTATATTTTTACAGATTTAAGAATTCCAGAGCTTACTTTAAGAAAATTACATAAAAAGATTTGTGATAAAACTTTCAACGCTATTTCCATTGATGGCGATCAATCGCCCAGTGATTCTAGTATTCTTGTAGCAACTGGCTCGAGCGAAATTGACTTTAAAAAACATTATAAAAAAATAGAAAAGGATATTTTTACAGTTTTTAGCAAATTGTCTGAAAAACTGGTTTTAGATGGAGAAGGATCAACAAAATTGCTAAACATAAAAGTTACAGGGTTATCTACCGAGGCTAATTGTAAAAAAATTGCAATGAAAATAGCTAACTCACCTTTGGTAAAAACTGCCGCTTATGGCGAGGATCCTAATTGGGGAAGAATTATTGCAGCTGCTGGGAATGCAGACGTTGATGAATTTAAAATTGAAAATTTATCGTTAAAAATTGGAAAACATTTTGTCCTAAAAAATGGAAATTTATCCAAAAAATATAAGGAAAGTTTTGGGCAAAAAGAATTTAAAAAAAGAAAAATTAATTTGGAATTATCGATAGGAAAGTCAAAAAATTCATTTACTGTTATCAGCTCTGATCTTTCCAAAGAATATATATCAATAAATAGTGATTACAGAAGTTAAGCACATTGCTATAACGCCTATGTATCCAGAAGAGGATTTTCTGAGAAAAGTTGAAAATTTTTTTGAAGGCGTAAAAAAAGCTCTAATTATTAGGCTAGATGAAGCCTTTTATACTCAAGATTTAGTTGAAGAAATAGAGAATCTTTCTAAGAAGAGTAATTCAATTGTTATCTATAATTCTAGAAACGATATTAGTAGCAAAAAAAACATACATTTAACTTCGACAGATCTAATGAATTATAAAGATAGGCGTGAATATAATTTTTTATTAGGCGCCTCATGTCACAATCAAAATGAAATAGAAAAAGCTAACCAATTAAAATGTGATTACATATTGATCTCACCAATCCTTAAGGACAAGAGTGGAAATAAAAAAATTGGCTGGGAAAAATTTGAAGAACTTGCTAAACATTTTAATGGAATTAGTTTTGCGTTGGGCGGAGTCAAAAAAAAAGACTTGAATGCGTCTATCAGTCATGGAGGAGCAGGGATTTCTGGAATAAGTTGTTTTTTTTAGAGTTTATCCTGTTCTTGAACTTCCGAACTAGAAATCTTATTAACTTCAGATAACCAATTTGATAAATCTAAGGATTTGCATCTAGAAGAGCAAAACGGTAAATATTTTTTATCCTTAACTTGAAATTTCTTTTTACAATGCTGACATTTCACTTTTTATCGCTCAATTTTAAATAATTATTATGTAAAGAAATTATCTCTTTTCTTAAATCTTCCAAGGTACCATTATTAGTTACTATATCGTTTGCAAGAGTTATTTTTTCCGACCTTGGCATTTGGGCTTCGATAATGCTCTTGATTTGCTCCTCTGAAACATTATCTCTTTTACAAGCTCTGGCAATTTGTAATTTTTCCTCAACATCAACTAAAAGGGTTCTAGAACATAATTTATATTGTCCGGTTTCAAATAGTAAGGGAGAAACAAGAATTGTATATGACGTTCTTGATTCAGCTAGNTCGCTATTTATAATTTTTAAAATTTGAGGATGTAATAACTTCTCTAACCAATCTTTTTCTTCCTCTTTATCAAATATGACTTCTCGAAGTTTTTGCCTATCTAAGTTACCGTCGTTTAAAATTATTTCAGATCCAAAATGATCTTCTATTTCTTTTAAGCTAGAAGATCCCTTTTCTACTGCTTTCCTCGAAGCGATATCGGCATCTATAACGTCTATATTTAATTCAGAAAAAATATCTGTAACAGCAGTTTTGCCTGAGCCTATGCCACCCGTTATACCCAAAACAAACATTCTAGTTAAGTATTAACTAGAAGAGGAAACAATGGTTGATTTAACTGATTTCTTGTTAAATTTCCAATACATTTGAGCTAATTTAATTAGAACCAGCCTAACTGTTCTATCAAATAAAGACACTCTAGATATTTCAGATTTGACTTCACACGTTTGCTTTCCTCTAATTAAATTTCCTGGAAGAGATCCGGTTGCTTTACCATTTTTACTCACTATTTGACCTCTCTTTATTGTGGCAATATATCCTGTAGCATCCTGCACCAAACGCTTTCCTCCGAGAGGCAAATCATGAATCATTTTTGGGTGGCTGACATTTAATTTTTTAAAATCAATGACATTAATGTCTGCCAACATTCCTGACTTAATTTCTCCGCGATCAAATAATCCAAAAGTTTCAGCGGTATCTTTAGTTTGTTTTCTCACCAACTTTTCAAGAGGGACTTTTTTCCCAGCTTCGCGATCTCTAGCCCAATGAGATAAATTAGTCGTTGGCATACTTGCGTCACATATCAATCCACAATGGGCGCCCCCATCACTTCCACCAGCAACAGAAGATTTTAATCCATAAGCTCGTTCTACAAAATTAAGCTTGTAATCATCATAAGGAGTAAAAGCAGCATAAATTAAATTTGTTCCATTATTCTTCATCATTTCATCAAACATAACTTCAAGCTCAGAAATACCTTTGTTTGAAGAAATCGCGGCAATACTATCTTCTTCTTTTGGTTCGTAATTTGGAGGCGTTCCTAAAATGAATTGCGTTTTATAATTTGTAGTTAGATTTGATAAAAGTTCAGCATCTTTTTCAATCTCCTCTCTAGTTTTATTATTATCAGGTTCAGCAAGTCTTTTATCTATTTCTGATTTAAGATCGGGCTTTTGATTTAATAATTTAATTTTGAAATCAGGATCTTTCATGATTTCATATTTTTGGTCATGGGGTAAATGAGCTATTTCTCTATAAGCTGGATATTGCATAAAAGGGTTAAGGGAACTTTCAAAACCAAACATTAAACCCACGTTTCTTCCTGGAAATTGAGGTCGAATATTTTTGCCTCTCAAATAATGCTCTTCTGAAAATAAAATGGTTTTTACTGCATCACCATTTGTTTGTAAGAAGGTCAATCCACAATTACTTTTTTTTACATACTCTTTCATCCAAGACATTTCAATTTCTTCATCTAGCCAATCAGATGTAATTTCTAAAGTTCCTTCGCCAGCCTTATCCACACCAAATGCAAGTGCTCTCATCTCCTCAGAGCTAGCCTCAGTTCCAGGAACATATTTTCCATAAATATCTCTATGTAAGATAGTTCTTGAGGTACTAAATCCTAGAGCGCCAGCATTAATGGCCTCAGTAACAAGTTCGGACATTTTATTTATTTCTGAATCAGAAGCATCGACTTGATTCTGACATCTATCATGTCCCATAACATAACTTCTTAAAGGGCCATGTCCAATCATAAAGCCGAGATCCATGACGAATTCTTTTTTATCAATAGCGTCTAAGAATTCTGGAAAAGATTCCCATCCCCACTCTATTCCTTCATGCAAGGCAGAACCTGGAATATCTTCAACTCCTTCCATTAATTGAATTAAAAAGTTTTCTTCCCCTGGTCTAACTGGGGCAAAGCCTACTCCACAGTTTCCCATGACAGCAGTAGTAACTCCATGCCAGCTCGATGGTGTTAAATAAGGATCCCAACAAACTTGTCCGTCGTAGTGAGTGTGAATATCAACCCATCCGGGCGTTACTAACTTACCTTCAGCATCAATCTCCTCTTTACCTTTATCTGGTATAGAGTTGGAGACCAATGATATGTTTTCGTTATCAATGGCAATGTCGCCAATAAATGGTTTTTTTCCTGAGCCATCAACAATAAGGCCATTTCTAATAACAAGATCATGCATCTTTAAAATCTCCCTTCAATTGATCTATTTAATAGATAATTTTAAGAAATATCAAATCTGTCAAGATTCATGACTTTATTCCAAGCACTTATGAAGTCTTTGGTAAACTTATCTTTGTTGTCATCTTGTGCATACACCTCAACTAAAGCCCTCAACTGAGAATTAGAACCAAAAACTAAATCAGCTCTTGAGGCGGTTCTTTTTTTATCGCCAGTTACCCTGTCAAAAGCCTCATAAGAATTCCCAGTTCCGTTAGGTTTCCACTGCACTCTCATATCTAGCAGTGTTTTGAAGTAATCATTGGTGAGTTCATCTGGACTGTCAGAAAGTAATCCATAATCGCTTGAAGTTATACCAAGAGAACGCATACCTCCTAACAATACAGTCATTTCTGGAGCGGTAAGTCCTAAAAGCTGAGATTTATCAAGCATAATTTCTTCAGCGCTAACGGATAATCCAGATCTATGATAATTTCTAAAAGCATCTGACATTGGCTCAAGGTACTCGAAAGATTCTGGATCTGTTTGTTCTTGAGTAGCATCTCCCCTTCCAGGAGTAAAAGGAACTTCAGAACCACAAGCTTTCTCAATTCCCAAATTACCTCCCAAAACAATAAGGTCCGCAATTGATGCATTTGTATCTTTCGAAATAGATTCGTAAATATCAAGCACTTTAGAAAGTTGTTCGGGTTTATTGACTTCCCAATCTTTTTGCGGAGCTAAACGAATTCTTGCGCCATTTGCACCACCTCTCATATCAGAACCTCTATATGTAAAAGCACTAGCCCAGGCAGTTTCTACCAATTCTTGAATGGTTAACTTGCTTGATAGAATCTTTTCCTTAGCGGAATCGATATCAAAATCTGCATTTCCTGCAGGGACAGGATCCATCCAAATCAATTCTTCTTTAGGAACCTCAGGGCCCATGTATCTTGTTTTTGGACCCATATCTCTATGCAGAAGCTTGAACCATGCCTTTGCAAATGCATCGGCAAATTCTTCTGGGTTTTCGTGAAACCTTTTAGATATTTTTTTATATTCAGGATCTTCTCTCAAGGCTATATCAGTTGTAGCCATTATTGTAGGAACCTTTTTTGAGGGGTCGTGAGCATCTGGTGCCATATCTTCCTCTTTTTGATCTACTGCATACCACTGATGAGCTCCGGCAGGGCTTTTGCCTAATTTCCATTCATACTTGAATAAAAGGTCAAAGTAACCGTTATCCCACTTGATCGGATTTGTAGTCCATGCTCCTTCCAAGCCGCTAGTGATGGTGTCTGAGCCTTGTCCCAAACCAAATTTGTTGGCCCAACCGAAACCCATCTGTTCTATTGGAGCTCCTTCTGGCTCAACTTGAACAAGATCTGCATCTCCTGCGCCATGACATTTCCCAAAAGTATGTCCTCCAGCTACTAATGCTACAGTTTCATAATCATTCATAGCCATTCGACCGAAGGTTTCTCTTATATCATGAGCACTTGCTAAAGGATCTGGATTAGCGTCGGGTCCTTGAGGATTTACGTAAATCAGCCCCATTTGAACTGCGGCTAGTGGATTATCCAACTCTCTTTCTCCTTGATAACGTCTATTTTCAAGCCATTCGTCCTCTACACCCCATAAAATGTCTTCTTCAGGTGCCCAAATATCAGGTCTACCACCACTAAAACCAAAAGTCTTGCCGCCCATAGACTCTATTGCTACGTTACCCGCTAAAATTAAGAGGTCAGCCCAACTAATTTTATTTCCATATTTTTCTTTAATGGGCCAAAGCAATCTTCTTGCTTTATCAAGATTACCGTTATCGGGCCAGCTATTTAAAGGAGCAAATCTTTGTGCACCTGTTCCTCCACCGCCTCTTCCATCAGTGCTTCTGTAAGTACCAGCTGCATGCCAGGTAAGTCTGATAAAAAAAGGTCCGTAATGTCCATAATCCGCGGGCCACCAATCCTGAGAATCAGTCATGAGATCATTTAAGTCTTTCTTTAAAGCTGAGTAATCTATCTTTTCAAATTCAGCTCTGTAATCAAAATCCTCTCCCATTGGATTTGATTTTTTATCGTGTTGATGAAGTATGTTTAAATTTAATTGATCGGGCCACCAGTCCTGGTTAGCAGTACCAGAAGTACTATTTCTTGTCATTGCACCATGCATGACGGGACATTTTCTTTCAGTTTTATCTTCCATTTGTATCTCCGAATTTTTTAATTAAGTTAACATAATTTTTATGTTTACTAAATATACTTAAAATGAATTTTATATTCGATTATAATGAACATAATATGATTACTCTTAAACAAATAAATTATGCCTTAAGCGTTCAAAAGAATCTTCATTTTAAAAAGGCTGCTGATGAGTGTTTTGTTTCACCATCTACTTTAAGTAATGCAATCAACGAAATGGAAGCACAACTGGGAACTCAAATTTTCGAGAGAGATAACAAAAAAGTAATAGTTACAAAATCCGGTGAAAAAATTTTAAAAAAAGCAAAAGAAGTTAAAATTCAAATGCAAGATATTTACAATCTCGGAGAAGGCAATTCAATTGCAAACTCATCTATTTCTCTGGGGATAATTCCTACTGTTGGTCCTTATTTTCTTCCCTTAATACTACCCGAGTTAAATAAGAAATTTCCTAATTTAAAGTTGAAAATTATAGAAGGTCAGTCAAATCAATTGGTAAATAAAGTTAAGGAAGGTGAAATAGATATGGCTATTTTAGCATTGCCTTTTGATATAAAAGGTTTGCTAGCTTTAGAGTTTTGGGAAGAAAATCTGTATTTGATTTCTCATAAAGACGAACTTCCTTATAATAAAAAAAAGATTAAAGCTAAAGATATTGATGCTTCAGACTTGCTTCTTCTTGAAGACGGACATTGTTTAAAAAAGCATATTCTTTCTGCTTGTAAAATATCTCCAAAAAAAAGATTTGCCATGGAATCTTCCTCGATGAGTACATTGATTCAATTGGTTGCAGGAAAAATGGGAAAAACATTGGTGCCTAAATTAGCAATTAACCAAGTTGTAGATACAATTCCTGATTTGGTAAAAACTGAGCTGGACGAACCAGGTCCTCATAGGGAATTAGCAGTTATCATAAGGCCAACCTATACTGGATTAAAAAAAGTAGAAGAATTAATTACAATTTTTAAAAAAAGACTATCTAAGATCTAAATTTTTTTTATAAATTTAAATAATAATTTAATAATTAATAAATACGCACCTTTTTTGATCTTGTATCTTTTTTGCAAAATGTTTAAATAATTGTATGAAAAGTTTTTTCATAAAGCTTAGTAAAGTAAATACTTTAATCCATTCTTTAAGCAGTTTCGGTTTGTCAATTGTTTATACAATTGGGCACATAATCATTGCCTGGGCTTGTGCAACAGTTATATTTCAAACAAATTTTTTCTTAGCTTCTGCAGACGCAATAATTGAACCAATAATTAATGGTTTTTGGTTTTTCCTGCTTCACATGTATGCACACGATAAGCTTAAACCTGCCCTTCTAGCAGTTATTTACACTATTGGACATTTTTCAATTGCTACTTCATGGAGCTTTTTTATAATTGGAGTTGATCTGAGTTTGGCTGCTATCGATGCAATTATAGAGCCTTTGATAAATGGTTTTTGGTTTTACGCTCTAATTTATAGTTGGAACTCTCAGCCAAGAGTTACTGCTTAATAACCCGACTTATAAATCTAAATTTTAGTTTCAATTAGTGCTAATAAATTTTTTAATTCGGGCTTATTTTCTTTTATCTCTTCTAAGGTAAGCCCTTCGAGTTCGTGAGGAAAAATAAGCCATAGATCTGTTTCATGAATAAAAAAGTCTGGCTGTCTATCCGTTTGGTTTTTAATAGGTTTGAAATAAGGCGTAGCAACCTTAATTTCTGGAGTATTTTTTTTACAAGCCTCTCTAAGGTCCAAGATAATTTGGTTAATCGAATTGCCAGTATCATGTACATCGTCAACAACAAGAAGTTTATCCTCTGCCTTTACTTTATTTATAATGTAATTCAAACCGTAAACTTGAACTTTATTTTTACGCTCATCGATTCCAGAGTAGTAAGAGGTTCTAATTGCTATATGATCTGATTTAACGCCTAATACATTTAAGAATTCTTGAACAGCAATTCCAACCGGAGCCCCTCCTCTCCAAACACCAACAATATAGTTTGGCCTGTATCCACTTTCATAAATTTTCCAAGCGAGTTTGAAGGAATCTTCCAGTAATTCATTGGCTTTAATAAATAGCTTTTTCATAATTTATTGAAACATTTATGAAAAAGACTATTTATTTAAAGAACTGATATCTGAATATTTAATTAGAAATCGTAACTTATTTTTGTCATCAACTGTCTTGGTGGGATGTATTCGATACCCGTAGCACCGACGCCAAATACATCGGTCATAGCTGAATTCATTCCATCCTCATCGCCAATGTTTCTAACTATAATGTCAAATCCCCAACCACTAGCATAGTCAACTCCAGATGAAAAATTAATAATTTCATAACCATCAACTGGGTCTTGGACAGGATTATTTACGATTCTTTGAAAAAACTTATCTCTTTTGACAAATTGAAGCGAAGAATTTAAAACATCTCCCGAAGCAAGTTGAGTGGAGTAGATTAAACTGATGTCAGCAGTTATTTCTGGAGTTTTAGCAAGCTCGTTGCCTTTGACATTCTCTCTAAGAGCATACCTAAGTGCTTCGCTTCCAAAAGAATATCGTTGAGCTTTAGCATTGTCCAAGTATTCAAAAGAAGAAGTTATTTCAGAATCTAAATATGCAAAATTAGCATCTATCGTCCAAGAATCAGAAAGAGAGGCTGTAAATTCAAGTTCTAAACCTTGTACCTCTGATTCAGGGATATTGACCACGCCGCCTTTGAAAACGTCAGGGTCTGTACCTTGAACTTGAAGGTTTTTATAGGTGTAATCAAAGATTGCAACATTAGCTAAAGCCCTTCCATCTAAGAATTCCGTTTTAAAACCTATTTCTGTTGAATCTAGTGTTTCAGATTTAAAAGTAGGTAAAACCATCGCTGGAGTGCCATCGCCTGAAGCACCGAAAGTTAAGTTTGTGCCTCCAGGTTTAAATCCTCTAGTCTGAGACAAATAGACCATGGAATCTGCGTCAAGATCATATTCTAAAGTCAATCTCCCAGATGTCTCTTCATCAGTATCATCTTCTTGATAAAGTTCGATTCCAAAAAAGTTTGATACGTCAGTTAAAAAGTTATCTCTGGTATATCTAAACCCAGAGATTAATCTAAGGTCATTATCAAAACTGTAAGTAGTTTGTCCAAAAATTGATAGAGATCGTCTTTCTGGAAAAGCATCGGTCACGAATCCTAATTCAGCTGCATTGCCATAAGCTCCGAAACCAAGATTTGCTGAGTCAACACAATAATTAGGATCTGCAAATGGCTCTCCACAAACATACTTTAAAATTCCATCTTGACCTGCAGCATTAGCAGTAGAGTCATATTCGTCTAAATATTCTCTGATGTGATTTTCAATTTCATGATCCATATAAAAAGCTCCGACAGTCCAATCTAGCTTGCCGTCTATTAAAGGTTCGTTTGAAATTAAATTTAGTTCAAAAGTTTTGGTTTTAACGTCCGATGTTTCATATCTGTATTCGGATCGTTGATAAGTAGAAACTCCAGTCAAAGAAGGAGCAGCATCTTGATAAAAATGTCGATCGTTATCTCTTCTAACTGAAATAGAATCACTTTGGCTACTAGTTAGAACTTTTAAGTTTGCAAATCCTAAATCTTTTTCGTAAATAGCAGCTAAGACCGAAGAAGTTAGCTTCAATTCTGAAAGAGAATCCTGTTTAAGGTTTCTTGCTCCTACGGTTGTATCATCAAGCCCTTTCATTGCAGAACCATTGCTATCTATATTGGCGTACTGCCCAAAAATTCTTAATGATGAGCTATCATCGAGATCTATAAAATAATCGTTTCTTACACTGTAACTATCGTCATCATCTAAATCTTGACCATTAAAAACATTAGTAGAAAAACCATCTCTTTTTGTTTTTGTAAAAGAGAAAGTCGCTGCAACATTTTCGAATATAGGTCCGCTAGCAGATCCGCTAAATTTTGTCATGTTGTAGTCTCCGACTGTTAAAGATCCTGAAGAAAACGATTCATCTAAAGAAGGAGCTTTAGTAACGACATTGATTGCACCACCCGTAGAGTTTTGTCCAAATAAAGTTCCTTGTGGGCCTCTCAATACTTCAATTCGATCTATACCTATAAAGTCTGTTTGAAGAGAAAAAGGTGAGGCTATGAATATTCCATCAATGTGATATGCAACTGATGGAGCCGCAATAGCATTTTGATTCGTTTCATTCCCAACCCCTCTCACAGAGATTATAGTTTTGTAACCTTCATTCTTTGCTACTGTTACTCCTGGAACAATTGAAGTTAAGTCGACAATCGAGTCCAATCCCTTTACTTCTATTTCCGCAGTAGTTAAAGCAGTTACAGCTTGAGAAACGTCCTGAAGACTTTCGTTTCTCTTTTCNGCGGTTACGATTACATCTTCAAAAAATCCATCGCTTTGCGAGAAAATTGAAGGAGTGAAGATTGATAAAATAGCCAATAAAGCTAAGTTTTTAATTAGTTTAATTTGTTTCATAGTTTAATTTCCGAAAGAATTTCTCCTGGATTAATTATGTCATGTTTAATTATCCAATTTGCAAAAGAAAATTTACTTATTTTTTTATAAATGCACTGTTTTTAAGCAAAAAAACATATTTTTTTGTTAGATGAAAGTGCAAAATATTTTATTTATAAATCTTATAATCGGATTCCTTAATGATTTGATACAAAGGGTATACTTAATAAAGCAAATGACTAGCTTAATAGAAAAAATTTTCAAGCTGAAAGAAAATAATACTAATTTAAAAAGTGAATTTTTAGGTGGATTTACCTCTTTCATAACTATGGCGTACATTATTTTTGTTAACCCTCAAATAATGTCGCTTAGCGGAATGGATCAAGGTGCAATTTTTGTTGGAACCTGCCTAGCCGCTGCCCTAGCCTGCATTCTAATGGGAGTATTTGCAAATTGGCCAGTTGGCTTGGCTCCTGGAATGGGTTTAAACGCATTTTTTACTTTTACTGTGGTTGGTGAAATGGGCTACTCTTGGGAAGTAGCACTTGGCGCTGTTTTTTTAGCTGGGATTTTATTTTTCTTAATGAGCATAACAAGATTAAGAAGCTGGATGATTGAAAGCATTCCTTTAAATTTAAGAATTGCTATGGGTTCTGGTGTTGGACTTTTCATCGGATTCATAGGTCTCAAAAATGGTGGCATCATTATCAGCAACGATGCGACTTTTTTAAAATTAGGAGATTTTTCAAATATTGAAACATTCTTAGCTGCTTTAGGTTTCCTTTTAATTTCTGTTTTAGCAATTAGAAAAATTCCGGGTGCAATTTTGTTAGGCGTTCTTGCTATTACAGTATCTGCTCTATTATTAAATTTAGTTCAATACAACGGCTTAGTATCTATGCCACCATCAATTGAACCAGTTTTATTAAAACTTGATATTCTAGGCGCACTTGATTTAACGATGATTACTATCGTCATGTCTTTTTTATTTGTTAATCTTTTTGACACAACAGGAACTCTTTTGGGAGTGGCTGATAGGGCAAATCTTATCAATAATTCAGGTGAAGCAAATAATTTTGATAAAGCTTTAAAAGCTGACAGCAGCTCAAGTTTTTTAGGTGCGCTTTTGGGATGCTCTCCTGTAACAAGTTACGTAGAAAGTTCTGCAGGTGTAGAAGCAGGCGGAAGAACAGGTCTTACCGCTGTCTTTATAGGATTGTTTTTTTTATTAGCAATATTTCTTTCTCCCCTAGCGCTGATTGTTCCAGCTTACGCGACTGCCGGAGCTCTAATTTATGTGGCTATTTTAATGCTAAGTGGAATGGAAAAATTAAATTGGTCCAATATGGTCGATTTATTACCTGCGCTAGTCATTATTGTGATGATTCCTCTCACCTTTTCTATAGCAGATGGAATTGCTTTGGGATTTCTCTCTTATGTCGTTTTAAAAATTGGCTTTGGAGAAATAACTAAAATTTCTTCTGGAGCCTGGTTTCTAACCTTAATATTTATTTCTAAGTTTGTTTTTTTATAAGAAGTTGGTGGAGCTACGCGGGATCGAACCGCGGACCTCCTGAATGCAAATCAGGCGCTCTCCCAGCTGAGCTATAGCCCCAAGGCGAAGAATTATATATTAAAAACATAAATCTCTTCTATTTTTATTACCTGTCCAACCAGAAAAATAACCTAAAATAATGTTTATGCGAATTGCTGTTATTGGCTCAGGGATTAGTGGATTATCTGCTGCTTACTTTTTAGGCAAAAATCATGAAGTAACTATTTTTGAAAAGTCGGATAGATTAGGCGGTCATACTCATACCCATCAGCTAGAGCTTGAAACCAAAATAAAGGTAGATTCAGGTTTTATTGTGCTTAATGATAAGAATTATAAAAACTTAATGAAATTTTTTAAAGAAATTGGCATTGATTTATATCAAACAGAGATGTCTTTTTCAGTAAATTCAAAATCCCTAATTTGGAATTCTAAAGAGTTTTTTAATTTTTCTTTTCTAACAAGTTTAAAAAAAATAAAACTACTAATCGATATTGTGAGATTTAATTATTTAGCTAAAAACCTTAAAAGCAAAGAAAATATTGGTGAGTGGCTAAAAACCTTTAAATTCTCTAATCTTTTTGTTGAAAGTTATTTGCTTCCTATGACTTCAGCAATTTGGTCCTCCACTTCTAAAGAGATAAAAAATTACCCTGCTGAATCAATGAATAATTTCTTGAATAATCACGGCTTATTAAATCTGTATGATCGCCCGCAGTGGTATTCAGTCTTAGGAGGAAGCAGCACTTACGTGGAGAAATTATTGGATTTAAAAGTCTTTAATGTAAAGCTCAATTCAGAAGTCAAAATTAATAGATCCGAAAATAAAATATTCATTTCAAATAAAGATGAATCATATGAATTCGATCTGCTAATAATGGCAAATCACCCAAATCAGATATTGGAATGCATTGATGATTTAAATGAGAAAGAAAAAAATGCTATTGATTCAATCAAATATCAAAAAAATATAACCACTTTACATGGAGATGAAAGTTTAATGCCGAAGGATAAAAAAAAATGGTGTTCTTGGAATGTCTATAAAGATGAAAATTACGAATATGTTACTTACTGGATGAATAATCTTCAAAAAATTAATACAAACAAAAATATTTTTGTCACCTTGGGAGATTTTCCAAAGCCTAATTTTATCTTTAATGAGATGGAATACGAACATCCAATATTTGATTTTAAAGCTCTAATGGGTCAAAAAAACTTTAAAGAAATCCAATCTGAAAAAAATACTTATTTTACGGGTGCTTATTTAGGTTACGGTTTTCATGAAGATGGCATAAAATCTTCACAAGCAATCTGCAAACTTATTAATAGCAGAGATAAATGAAAAAATATTTTTTTAAAGGAGTCGTTTCTCATAGAAGAGTCAAATCAAAAAAACATAGCTTTGATTATCCCTATCGAAGTATCTTTTTAGAAAATATATATGATTTTCAAGAAAATAAGATTAATCATATAAAATCTACTTTTTTTAATTTTTCTTTTTTAAAAAATGACTATTCAAAAGAAATTTTAAATAATATTCTTAAATACATTAAAAAAAATAATATCTCGAATGAAAGTCTAAAAATAAATCTTTTAAAGACTCCTGATTTTTATTTTCTCAAAACTTTCAATCCTGTATGTTTTTGGTTTTTAAAAAAAAATGGAAACGATTTAATGATGGTAGCTGAAGTAACAAACACCTTTTATGAAAGGCAAATTTATTACGTTCATGACTCACTAAATATTCTTGATGAAAAAAAATGGATACCAATTCAAAAAAAAATGTATGTATCGCCCTTTGCCGATAAGCAAGGACTTTATCAATTTAAAATTTCTAGTGATCCATTAAATATAAAAATTAACGAGTATGATCCTAATGGAAAGCTTGAGATTCTATCGAATTTATCCGGACAAAAAATAAACTTCTCGTGGCAAAATAAATTATTAATTTTCTTTTCAATATTTATTAATTCTTCTCTTGTTTTGGCTAGAATCCACCTTCAAGCTTTATTTCTTTGGTTGAAAAAAGTTAAGGTTTTTGCTCATAACGGTAAGGGTTATGTTGACTAATTTTTTTAAAAAATGGCTCGAGAAAAAGATTGTTAATTTAGAATCTGGTTCTTTAGTAATCACTTTTCCTAATAAAACTGTCCTCGAACTTGGAGAAGGCTCCGAAAAAGCAGATTTGGTTATTACTTCGTGGAGAGGAATTTGGCTTTTATTTACCAGAGGCAGTCTAGGCTTCACCGAAGGATATATAAAGAATTATTGGACGACTTCCAATCTCGTATTTTTAATGGAATTTCTTACTAAAAACTATTCTTCGATAAGTACAATTGTTGACGGAAAAGTTTTAGGAAGGATCTTCACAAAAATTCGACACAGATTAAATAAAAATTCTATTTCTGGTAGCAAAAAAAATATTCAAGCGCACTACGACTTAGGAAACGATTTTTATTCTATGTGGCTTGATAAAACCATGACCTACTCTTCAGGTTTTTATAGAGAAAAAAATGAAACTATTGAGGAAGCTCAAAAAGCCAAGTACCAATTAATTCTAGATACTTTAGATCTTCCTGTTGGATCTAGTATTTTAGAAATAGGTTGTGGCTGGGGAGGTTTTTTAGAACATGCTTCCAATCAAGGTTATTTAGTTAAAGGAATAACCATTTCGCCAAGTCAATTTAAATTTGCTAGAGAAAGAATAGAAAACTTAGAGATAGTTCCTGATATTGAATTAATCGATTACAGATTACTCGAAGGTAAGTTTGATGCTGTCGTATCTATCGAAATGTTTGAAGCAGTTGGTTCCGAGTACTGGAATTCTTATTTTCAAAAAATTCAAAATGTACTGAAACCCAATGCAAAGGCTGTCATACAAACTATAACAATGACCGAAGATTACTTTGAGGGTTATGATAAATGGCCAGATTTTATTCAGACTTATATTTTTCCTGGCGGAGAATTAGCATCGGATCAATTGTTTATTGATGAAGCAAATAAATTTGATTTAGAAAATATAAAAACTACTAATTTTGCAAAATCTTATGCCAAAACATTGGAAACTTGGTATGAAAATTTTCAAATTGCTTGGGGTGATATTGAAAAAATGGGTTTTGATGCAAAATTTAAAAGAACTTGGGATATGTATTTAGCCTACTGCAGAGGTGGTTTCTTAAACGGTCAATTAGAAGTTTCGCAATACTTGTTAAAAGTTAAATGATAAAAATAGGATTATGGCTGGCGGAAAAAGGTTTTATTCCAGACTTTTTATTAAGAATTGCAATAAGAAAACTTAGTTTAAGTAGATTAGAAGATGATTCCTTGTTATCGGAAAAATCAAACATTGCAGCTTCTTTTAAAGAAGGAGCAATAGCTGAACAGACTCTTGAGGCTAATGAACAGCATTACGAGGTTCCGCCATCATTCTTTACCAACGTATTAGGCAAGAATTTAAAATATTCCTGTTGTTTATATGAAACTCAAAAAGAAACCTTAGATGAAGCAGAAGAAAAGATGCTTCAGCTTTACCTTAGTAGAGCGGAAATTTGTGATGGACAAAATGTTTTAGACTTGGGCTGTGGCTGGGGAAGTTTTAGTTTATTTGCTGCTGAAAGATTTCCTAAAAATTCTTTTACCTCGATTAGCAACTCTCAAGACCAAATAGATTTTATTACAACTGAGGCAAAATCGAGAGGTTTAGATAATATCAATGCTTTAAAAGTAGACATAAACGCTCTAGATATTGAAGAAAAATTTGATCGAATTGTTTCAATTGAAATGTTCGAGCATATGAGAAATTATGAAAAACTTCTTTCAAAAGTAGCTAATATGCTCACAGAAAAAGGCAAACTATTTGTTCATATTTTTTGTCATAAAGATTTTTTGTATCCTTACGAAATCTCCGGTGATGCTGATTGGATGACTAAATTCTTCTTTTTAGGAGGGATAATGCCGTCACAAGACATCTTTAATTATTTTTCCGATGATATGACTGTCGTGAAAGATTGGAAAGTAAACGGCACACATTATTCTCTTACATCGAGAGACTGGCTATCAAATCATTATAAAAATAAAAAAGAAACTTTAGCTATGTTTGCAAAACATTACGACGATGCAAATTTATGGTTTCAAAGATGGCGAATTTTTTTTCTAACCGTCGAAGAATTTTTCAAAATTAACAATGGTAACGAATGGTTTGTTAACCATTATCTTTTAGAAAAAAAATAATTTAAGCAGTTTGTCCTGGAGGTCTCGCCCCTTCAATTCCTTCTTTAATTTTAGCAACGACATCGGCTTGATACACATTTTTGGTATTCATATAGTAAGGATGCCCTAAAGTTGCTAAATCTTCAGCTTTTTCCAAAGCTTTTTCCATCAAGTTTGCTGGAGGCACAATTTCGTCAATATACCCAGCAGAAATGGCTTCGTGCATTGGATAAACTTCTGCATGATATATCGCTTTATAAAAGTGCTTTTTATCAAGCCTATCTTTAACAATCTCCATAATCTGAATGGGAATGTCCATGTTGTTTCTAACTTCATTGGCTTGGCAGATGAATTTTCCTTCAATTCCAATCCTATAATCACAACAACAAGCAACAAAAATTCCGAGTGCGACGGCGTGACCAGAAATTGCAGCCACGATAGGTCTAGGAAATGAATACAAGTCTAAAAGCGTGTTAAAACCAAGTTTAACCATCTTTTGTGCAGCTTCCACGTCTCCGGATGCAAGAGTTTTAAGATCAAATCCAGCAGAAAAAAGGCCTTCTCTACCAGTAATTATCAAAGATCCTGAGTCCCTTGGTACTTCAGCCAAACAAGCATTAAGGCTTTCTAACATATCGAGAGAAAAAGCATTGGCTTTTCCATCATCCAGTTTTATTATTGAAACATCTCCTTGCTTCGTTAATGTGGCTAAATCTGTCATATCTACTCCTTAAATTTATACAAGATCACATGCCTCGGGTGGCATCCAATGAGAATCCTTACCTTCCCATTTTACACTGCACCCAATTGGGTTTGTGATTGGAATAGATATTAATGTATTTGAAGTAAGCTCATCAAGAACTAATTCAAGATTGTTGATTTTAATTTTATTTGCATCCAATGGCGAATCCACTCCCCTGCCAGTATAAACAAGTTCCCTTTGTTCATTAAAAACATAAAAGTGTGGAGTTTTTAGAGCTCCATATTTCAGCGCAATTTCCTGATCGGCATCATGTAAATAAACCCAAGGAAACTCATATTCTTCCATTCTCAAAATCATATTTTCAAAGCTATCTTCTTGATATGTATTTGCACTGTTTGAGTTGATAGCGATAAAGCTCACATCTTTGTCTTTGAATTTATTCGCAGTTTGTCTTGTTACCTCATCCGATCCTGTAACGTAAGGACAATGATTGCACGTAAAAAAAATTACTAAAAATTTAGANTCGAAACTTGAAAGGCAGACATTTTCGTAGCTTGTAGAAATTAGGTTAAATTCTGGAGCTTTTTGGCCCAATTGCAAAGTGAATGACATGTTCTAAGGTTAGTTAACTTTTTGCTAAAAGCAATAATTTTTTGTGTTTTACAGCATTTGAACTAAAATCCTTGAATGGAAAAAGTTGGCTCATTTGATTCTTCGATAATTATCACTCTAGCTGTACCCGCTTTCTTTTTACTAATTTTCATTGAGTTGATATACGGTTTAGTCGCAGGCAAAAATAATTACCGCCTGAACGATTCTTTCACAAGTATAAGTTTAGGTCTTATAAGTAGATACATTCCTTTGCTTGGATTGGGTCTGCAAGGAGCAGCTTTTGCCTACGTTGCTCAATACTATAATTTAAAATTATTTTCTTCTTCCTCTTTGTGGGTTTGGATATTTGCATTCTTTTTATATGATTTTTGTTATTACTGGATGCATCGGTTACATCACGAAGTCAAAGTATTGTGGGCAACTCACGTGGTTCATCACCATGGAGAAGAATTTAATCTTTCAACAGCGCTTAGGCAAACAAGCACAGGTTTTCTTTGGAAATGGATATTTTATTTGCCTATTTTTATTGTTGGGATTCCTCCCGAAGTTTTTGTCACAGTAGCGGGAATAAATCTTGTTTACCAATTTTGGGTTCATACAGAACATATTCCTAAACTTGGTTGGTATGAGTATGTTTTTGTTTCCCCTTCAAATCATAGAATTCACCATGCTCAAAACAAGCATTATGTAGATGCTAACTACGGAGGTGTTTTTATATTTTGGGATAGGCTTTTTGGTACTTACAAAGAAGAACTTGACGAATTAAAACCTATATATGGAACTGCAAAGCCTCTAAGAAGTTGGAATCCTTTCAAGGCCAACTTAGACATATTTGTGGAAATGATCAAGGACTCGACAAGAACAAAATCTATAAAAAACAAAATAAAGGTCTGGTTTTCAAGGCCAAACTGGCGACCAGATGATGTAAAGGTAAGTCATCCTATTTATAAAAATGACTTAGATAATTTTGAACCATACAATCCTTCAACTTCTTTTGAAGTAAAAATTTATAGTTGGATTCAATTATTTTTCATTATGGGATTATCGGCAGCTGTAACTGCTTCAGTCACAAGCCAATCCTTCCAAGACACTAGTATTTTTGCAATTACTCTATTGATCACTTCGACAATAGCTTTGATGAGTATGGAAAAATACGAATTAAGCTTCCTGCCAGAAATTTTAAGATCGTCAGCTGTAATTATTTTTTTCTTATTTGGAAATGTAGTTAATAGTGAACTGTTAGTAACGCAACTGTTTATCTTTCAATCACTATTTAATATTGTCTTAGTTACTTTATTGAAGTACTTGCCAAAATTAAGTTTCTCAAGTTAATTTTTATACTGTTTTTAATTTTGTAAGAGGATTGTTCTTAATTCTCTCTGGTATTCTATCTGCTCCGGGTATACCTCTAGCAATCATAAAGGGTCTTAAAGCTTCAATTGCTTTTGGTTCGTCGTGGTGACAAATTTTTGGATACATGTGATGCATAGCATGAATCTGCATTGAGTGATTGAAGAATCTGATAATTCCGTTCGACCAGAATCTAGTATCAGAATGTCTGCCGACAGGAAGCCCCTTATGAGGCATATGAGAAAATATTACACCCAAATATGAGACAGCCAATTTTCGTGGAAGCCACCATAAAAGCAAAGTTTCTAGAGGAAAATTAATTGCAGCAACAATCTGTAATATATAAAAACCAACCTGAACCATTCCTCCTCTTTCGCCTGCAGCTTTAAATTCAGGATCTGTCTCCATCCACTTTTCGATCATGTTATTAAATCTTTTATCTCTAGTGCCATATTGATGCGCAGCTAAAGCCGATTTAAACCAACCGCTTGTGTGAGTGTGATTATAGTCAGGATCATTATTCGGATCATTGGTATGAGCATGATGTTTAAGATGAGTTATTTTTAAAATCTCATGCGATTGAGCTAGAGGAATCAATGAAATCTGACCTACCCAAAAATTTAACCAATCTAGATGTTTTTTGTTTCCAGATAAATGGCCATGCTGTCCGGCATGTGAGGGCAAATAGGCAAAAGTTGAAGAAACTATCAAAGCGAGACATCCGACCCAGAGAGGCATAAATCCATTCAAGACCATCGCCCAAACACCAAACCAAAATAGGCATTGGGTTAATCCAATAACTATCATTTCCCATTCTATTCGGCCCATAAAAGACCTAGCTATTTTTTTCTCAGCTTCCAAAGAAAGATCTAAATTTTCTTCCTGATGATTTTGAAATAAATCTTTTTGCTCTGCTAGTTGATCCATGACCAATCCTTATAATTAGCTATCAATCCGAAAATCGCGCCTAAAAAATAACCCGCAAGAAGTAAGGTTCCTGAATCGTATGTAGAGAAAATTAAAGTCAATATTGCACCAAAAATACTCCCGAAAAACAAAAAACCAAACCAAAAAATTCCCCAATTGGTTAAATGGTTGAATATTCCTTCAATTAAATTAGACAACATATTTCTATTTTCTTAAATTTTTGAACTTAATACAAA